>Ga0209577_10000350_pt1 | contig 46991 bp, 40 predicted proteins | sample GraSoiAngelo_109_FD_185874 | JGI IMG/M metagenome (GOLD analysis project Ga0209577, IMG submission 185874) | Grasslands soil microbial communities from the Angelo Coastal Reserve, California, USA - 14_0903_12_20cm (SPAdes) (version 2) | ecosystem: Environmental > Terrestrial > Soil > Grasslands... | reverse complement strand
ACGCGCCATCTATGCGTGGCTGGCCAACTGGAACAACCAGCCCCAGCCTTTCGTTTGGAAGGCCACGGCTGATGTCATCCTCGACAAGGTGCGCCGTTGCAAAGAATTAGCTGGGACACCACACTAGAGCGTAGCGGGCGCCAAGAGCGAACTCCGCATCCGCGTCGCCCTCCTGCCCGTCGGCAATGCCCGTGTCGTGGTCCCCTAGGCCTAGGTCTGGATCACTCATCAGGTGTCCGTTTTTCGGTCCGGTATTACGCGTTAGAACGGGCTGGCTGGCTGTCGCGTCGGTGATTAGATGGTTGTCGGAGGATGTTGAAGCGGCAGCCGGAACGTTCAAAGGTGTCAACGAAGGTGCCACGGCCTCACCAACCGGAGCTTGTGATCGCCGGCTCGCTCCAACTCTAGAATGAACGAGGTACAGGCTGGCAAGGAAAAGCACAGCCGCGAGAGTTGCAATGCCCCAGACCCTTCGTTTCGACGTGCCATCGGAATCCGACGGGTATGGGACATCAATTCCGGCGGAGGCGAGTTCCTTGCGTTGTGTAAAATCTCCCTGCGAGATGCCAGGGGCAGTCTGTGCATCCTGCGGCCGCCCAGGTGGCGGTGTGACGTTTGGCTTCCCCGCTAGAGGATCTGCGCCAATGCCAGAAACAGTTCTATGGCCATTTCGTGAATCGGGTCTCGAGCCAGAAAAATCGTCACGAACAGCTTCCGCACCCGAAGCCCGAGGCCTTTGGGGGAGAGGCTGCGCTTGAGGAATTTGCGGCACCGACGGGGAAGCAGGGGTGTCGAACTCCGACGCCGCCTTTCCCCCGTCGGCGAAATCACTCCCCCGGGGATCTGTCTTGTGAGTGTCCGTATCAATCCCGGATAAATGAAATCGCGGATAGGTCGTCCCCTGGGGTTCCGGCGGATTCATTTCGAGGTCGGTCAGAACCTGGTCCACGATCGTGGAATCGATCTGCTTTCGGCCTGCCGCGTATCCAGCGAGTAAGGCATTGAAGCACAGGTTGTTAATGTTCCGCGGGATGCCTTCGCTGTGCTCCACGATCTTTTGCATCGCCAGGGCGGTGAACAGGGGCATGCCCACATGGCCCGCCACTTGAAGCCGGTGTTCGACGTATCGAACAACGTCTTCCCGCGTAAGTGGCTCTAACTAAGCGGCACAAGATTGAGATGCGCTGCCTAAGCTGCGCAAGGTTTGCGCTCGAGAGTTTGTCGGCCAACTGCGGCTGGCCGACAAGAAGGATTTGCATCAGCTTCGCATCAGGCGTCTCGAAGTCGGAGAGCAGGCGAACCGTCTCCAGCACGGAGTTGTCAAGGTTATGGCACTCGTCGATTATCAGCACAACGCGTCGACCGGCTAGTCGCTCGCGGGCTAGGAGCTGGTTCAACTTCTCGTGCATGGTAACGACGTCTAGCCCCGCGGCATCCAGCCCCAGGTTGCCTAGCAAATAGCGCAGAAACTCACGAGAATTACACTGTGTATGAAACAAGAAGACCGTGTGAGCTGCCCGACCAATCTCATTCGAGAGTTGAAACGCCAATGTCGTTTTGCCCATGCCCGGCTTGCCAATGAGAGCCAAGAAGCCGCATCCGGCTTCGAGGCCGCGGGACAAGGAAATGAACGCTTTGCTGTGTGTTTTGCTAGGGCAGATGAATTGTGGGTCCGGTGTCACGCCGAATGGTTGCGCTTTGAGTCCGTAAAATTCCAGGAACATACAAATCGCTACTTTCCGCTAACCATCGTTCTAGACACGATTACTTTCTCTGGCGCGCTGACGGACTGTACGGGCTAACGCGAAAGCGCGAGAGGGCCTCGCCAAGGTTTTGAATGAATGCCTCGGAATTGTAAAGTTCGGCACTGGTGTGCAGGCTCTCAGGTGTAGCAATAGGCTCAGCTACGTCCAACTTAAATTCCCGTGCGATGTCCTCGATGATCTTCGGCTCGATGGGCCTCTGTTGTTCGACATAGGCGTTAATCAAGGCGTGCTCACACAGCAGGTTCACAACGCGGGGGATCCCCAGCGAGTAGAGGTGTACGGCTTCCGTTGCTGCGGGACTGAAAATCGGCTGCCCATTCGCCACTGCTCCCGCAATTTTCAATCTTTCGAGAATGTAAGCGTGGGTTTCTTCTTTCGTCAGGGGGCTGGTCTTGCAACGAATCATGATGCGTTGCCGCAGCTGCCTTAGCTGAGGCAGATTCAGTTTCTCTTCGAACTCGGGCTGGCCAGAAAGTATGATTTGCAGCAATTTCTGCGTAGACGTCTCTAAGTTTGTAAGCAGTCGAATCTCTTCAAGCACAGGAAACGTCAGGTTTTGGGCTTCGTCGATAATCAGTACGGCCGTTTCGCCTGCGCGGAATCGTTCCACGAGCCATTGATTGAGCTTCATCAGCTGCTGGCTCTTGGAACTCGATTCGCAATGAATTTCAAACTCTGCCAGCACAAAGTCAAAGAACTGGGTCGAATTTATCCGAGAATTAAACAGAAACGCCGTCTTGGTGGCGGGTTGGTTCGGCCAGTCGAGAAGGCGGTTGACGAGCGTTGTCTTGCCCGTTCCCACCTCGCCGACAAGCGTCATAATGCCTTTCCGTGTCTGAATGCCGTAAATTAGACCGGACAAAGTCTCCTGGATCTGTTCGGTAAGGAACAGATACCGTGGATCCGGACTTACATTGAACGGATTTTCTTTTAGTTTGAAGAATCTCTTATACATAATCTCGGTGTTTCCTGCGAACTGTCGACTGCGCTCTTTGATCCCTTGTGCTCCTCTTCAAGGCCCGTTTGCTTGATCTTGTAGAGCAGAGATTTGTAACTGATTTGGAGCTGCCGAGCCGCTCGCTTGCGGTTCCAATGCGTCCCCTCGAGTGCTTTTGAGATCAATTCACGTTCGGTTTGCCGTGAAGCCGCTCGTGCAGCCACTTTCAGGGGGATAGCGCGAGGCTCATTCGCCTCGGCCAGAACGAGCGCAGGTAATGCCCGAAGCTCCTCAATTGCTCGGTGGGAATCACCAAGCAGCACTATCCTCCTTGCAAGATTCTCCAACTCACGAATGTTCCCAGGCCAGCCGTGCATCTCAAGAAATTCCATCTCCTTGTCGCTTAGCACAGGGACCTCGCGTCCCAAATCTGCCGCATATTTCCTGAGGAAATGCGCCATCAATGGAAGGACGTCTTCCGCTCTGTCTCTCAAGGAGGGAAGGCGTAGGCAAACTCCATTAATTCGAAAGTACAGTTCCCTGCGGAATCTACCGGATTCGGTCTCCTTCTCCAGATCTCGAGTCGAGGAAGCGATTAATCGTGCGGCGCTATGACCGTTGTCCCCATCCGGCAGCACGGAAAGGAGCACCTTCTGACAGGTCAGATCCAGTTCATCAATCCCATCCAAAAACAGCGTTCGCAAATCCTCTTCGGGCCCCTCAGCACCGGACTTCGAATCGCACCGCAGTTGTGCATGAAGTTCGCTACGTTCGAGCGCCCGGCAGCTCAACTTCTTTAGGGGCATATGACCGCGCTGGGATAGACGGTGAATGAGGCGCCCGTACACTTCTTTTCCGGTCCCGCTCTCCCCGATCAACAGCACGGGGATGTCCGTGCGGGCAATCTCAGGGACCATCGCATTGACGCGCTCGATCGCAGGGGAATGGCCATAAACGAGGGAGATGTTCCCGAGGTGGTCCACTCCGCGACTCTGGGGTCCGCTCATACTTCTCTCCGTCGAGCAAAAGCAAGTCCCTTTCCAAGAGAAAACTGCCAGGAGTACTACCGGGGTTAAGTAAAGTATTTAAGCTCAGCCAGATACGAACAATTAGGAAAACTCCTGCCGCGTGATTCCGGCTTGAGTCCTAATTTTGTTCCATGAAGCGCCAAACTTTTATCCCTTTCGCCCCTTCCCTAGCCAACCAGGCATGGGTGCAGCAACCTATCGAGGTGCAGGCGCCGCGCCATGGTTGCAGCAAGAGGTCCCCTTTCGTTGCTTGCAGGCAAAAAACTAGCCTCGCCTATCAGGCGGTAGAACTCGAGGAGCTGGAGAAGGGGCAGCTAGAGCGCTTCGGCATGCTAATGATAGTCAGGGGCGATGTAGGCATCGCTTTTTTCAACTTGGTTGAGCACCACCCCAAGCAGATTCTTGTTCCGAAATTCCTCCGCTGCTTTCCTCGCGTCGTCAACTGCCGTCGAACCAGCTTGAACCACAAGCAGTACTCCATCGGCCAGGTCTGCAAGAACGCTTGCATCGTGGACCGGTAAGGTCGGCGGCGAGTCCATGATGACCCAATCGAAGATGGGCGTAAGGTAATTGAGCAGGTGCTTCATTTTCTTGCTGAGCAGCAGGTCGCTATGGTTGGATACGGCTCTTCCGGCGGCAATCAAAAAAAGGTTCGGCTGCAAGCCTTGTTGGATGATTGCGCACTCGTCTGCGTCACCTAGCAAGTAGTCTGTCAGTCCCGGGCTGCTTGGCGCGCCCAGCACGGCGTGCAATTGCGGTACACGCAAGTCCGCGTCAAGAAGCAGCACCCGCCGCTCCGGTTCTCGAATAATCGCTTGCGCAAGATTCGCCGCCACAAAGGTTTTCCCCTCACCAGCAACAGTGCTCGTCAAGAGAAGCCGCCGCAGCGTGCGCGCTTCGGCAATCTGGTACAAGCGGGAGCGCAGAGTGCTGAACTTCTCTGCTCCAGCGTGTCCCGCAGCTGGGTCCCCAAATACGCTGCTGCCTCGATAGGGCCACCACTCGGGGTGGGCACAGCGCTTAACCAGTTCTCCAAAACACGACGGAGCGGGCTCGCGGCTACCGGCGATTCGCGGCGGTGCCTGCGGCCGCGGAACCTCAGTTTCTAAGGGGCCTGGAACAGAACGCCGTATTTCGCCTAGAACTTCCGCTGATTCCAGTTCGGTCACAAGCTGCGCGGATCTCTCCAGCGCGGCTTTCTTTAAGGCTTCATGAATGCGACTCATCGGCTCCTACGATACACTTTGCTGGACTCAGTACCCTGCAACGACCGAACGCTTTAGATGCCTCTGATTTTCACTTCTACCAGAAGGGATTTTAAGCACCGGAAGACTCGTTAGAACAGGAAGCTTCAGATAGATTTCAACATCCTTTTCCGTGTGAAGAGTCTGGTCCATCACCATCAAAAAATACAGGATGGCCACGCCTAGTGCGATTCCTCCACCCAACCCGCCCCCTACAAAATACGGAATTTTCGGACCCGAGGGCTTCATCGGAAAGTTCGGCGGATCCACTACGCGCAATTGCTCGCCTTGCTGTTGATGAGCCAAGTCTTTCGCCGTGGCGGAGTTTTGTTGCTTCTTCAAGAGGTCGTTGTAAAAGTCCAGCGCACTCTGATAATTGCCTGTCAGCTCTTTCAGCTGTTGCTCCACGATCGGGCTGGTTTCCATACGCTGTTGAAGAAGCCGGAGTTGATCTTGGATTTGTGCCTGCAGCTTGGTCAGATCCGCAATCTTGATTTCATCCTGTCGCAGCTTTGCGCGGAGTTGCTGGATCTGAGCGGACGCTAATCCCGCTTGTGATCCCGCCGGAGGCTTATCAGTATTAGCTTCTTGCATCCTCTTGCTGAGCTCCGTGATCTGTTTTTTGACTTTGATCACCTCAGGATGCTCCGCCGTGTATCGCGATTCGAGAGTGGCTAATTGGTCTTGTTGAACCCTCAGTTGTTCCGCTAGAGTCTCAGGATTTCCTGCCCTTTTAGACGACTTCAAACTCGCTTCCTTCTGGCCCAGGAGAGACTCATTAGAGGCTTTGTCTTGCCGGGCTTGCCTTAGCGCTTGGGTATTTGCCTCCAACTGTGAGTTCAGCGTCGCCAATAGGCTGAGGTTAGCCTGCGATTGTTCCGGCAGTGAGCCGGTGTACTTGTGCTTGAATTGAGCTAGCTTGGCTTCCTGTTCATCCAACTTCGCCTTGGCTTCACCCAATTGCTGACCGAGAAATAAAGCTGTGCGGACGGCCTGCTGCTCTAAAGCCCGCGCATTTTGTTCCATGAACATCGATGTGATTTCGGTGCAGATCTGCTGCGCACTTCGCGGATTGTCGAAGGTCACCCTCACCGAGAAACCAGGGATACTCCGATCCTGGGTCCCCGGCGTGGCTTCGAGAGGAGAAATCTCAATTGCCCTACGCAGGCGTTCAATCAAGTCTTCCATCGGCAACTTGCCGCGCTCCGCATGGTAAAGCTCAAGCTTTCCAATGACTGGTTCGAGCCCGGTCCGGCTCAGAATCTGTTCCTTCATGGACGCGAGGCGCTGATTCAAATCCTCAGTCACGACAGGCTTCACGGAATCTGCCGGGACAGTGGGCTTGGCCACAAGCAGCAAAGTCTGGGAGGTATATTTCTTCGGCAGCTCGGTCGCAACCAACACACTGAGCGTTCCACAACTTACGGCACAAGCCAGGATGACCCACCAGTGCTTGCGCAGAACCCGCTTTACGTCAGCAATAGCGAACTCGCCGTTATGAACCATGCCCTTCTCTCTGCCGAAAGCAAATCAGACTACCCCTCTGGCAAGGGGAGCACGCAGACTGCCATGTGCCCTTCAGCGCATAGGGGAGAAAAGTAACATCCTTTGTTTCAATGAGTTACGACATATGTCAAGCCCTCCACTCCAGGTTAACATTCTGCTCCACTCGAGAGCGCACTAGAAAAGTGGAAATTTGCTATCCACAATATCCCTAAATTTGGCCATAGATTCGTCCGCAGGGGACTGTCGCCTTTAGGTGACAGGGGAATGCGTTCTTTTGCATATCCGTTCGTTTTCGCTTTTTGTTTGCCGTAGGCCTATGCTCTTGGTATACTCCTGTTTGTGCGCTTCGCCTGCAAATACCGTCTCTACCCCAACGAAGCCCAGGTTCAGTTCCTCGAGAACCAGCTCCACGAGGCTTGCGACCTCTACAACGCCGCGCTTCAGGAACGGCGCGACGCTTGGAAAGTTTGCCGCAAGAGCATGCACTACTACGAGCAGGCCAAGCAGTTGAAGCCGATGCGGAAAGAAGGGTTGCTCGGACTGGCCAACTTCTCCTGCTGCCAGGATGTGCTCCGCCGGCTGGATAAAACCTTCCAGGCGTTTTTCGCTCGCGTAAGGCGCGGCGAGAAGCCCGGCTTCCCGCGCTTCCGTTCGTTCCGGCGGTACGACAGTAGCACCTTTCCATCCTACGGCGATGGCTGCCGATTGCTCGATGACCTTGGAGGTGGTTAATTTTCCTTCTTCCTGCAGCATTCGATTGCCAGGAAGATGCCGGGGCAGACCAGGGGATCACAGCAGTGGCTTGATTTGGGTGTACGTCCCTTTGGCCAGTTCGCCAAAACTATAATTCCCGGAACTGTCGGTCGTCGTGGCAGAAGCCGCCGGGCCGCTGCAGCGTAATCGTCCCCGAGATGCTGTATGTGTTCGTTTGCGCTGCTGCCGTGAAATTAACTCCTGTGACGCGAGCGCCGTTAATCGTCGCGTTCTGCTCTTCCCTGCTTTGAGGCCATGGAGTTCCTGTGATTGGAGAGCAGGCCGGCATCGCGAATCTTATAGATCAGCAGCCGGTAACTGATTTTCAATTCTTGAGCCGCCTTCCTGCGATTCCAGCGATTGGCCCGCAACGCGGCAAGAATAATATTCTTCTCTCTGGCTCGGATGGCCTCTTTGCACAATCTCTTCAATGGGACGACCTCATTCGGTTTTGGAATAGCAGGCGAAGGCGAACTAACAGGGCGGGCGAAGTCCTCCGGGATGGACGCCTCAGGTCCAATGAGCACGTGGCGCGCAATTTCATTCGAGAGTTCGCGGATGTTCCCCGGCCAGTCCATGCACTGCAAGTAATGCAGCGTTTCCATCGTGAGCGGTTCCGCCTCTGTCTTGAATTGCTGCTGGCAGCGCACCAGAAAATATTCTGCCATCGCGGGAATGTCCTCGCGGCGGTCGCATAGCGCCGGCAGCTTCAGGCACACGACATTGATCCGGTAATACAAGTCCGCGCGAAATCTCCCCTTGGCGATCTCTTCTTCCAGGTTTTTGTCCGTGGCGCAGATTAACCGCGTCTCGACCGATCGCTCGACCTCATCGCCGATTCGCGAAAAACGGCCGTCTTGCAGGAATTGCAGGAGCTTGCTTTGCGAACCCAAATCAAGGTCGGCGATTCCGTCAAGAAACAGCGTGCCGTTGTGCGCAAGTTCCACTCGTCCTGGCTTTGTTGCATGCGCGCCGGTAAACGCTCCCTTTTCAAAGCCAAAGAGTTCGCTTTCTAGCAGCGTCCCGGGGATCGCGGCACAATTCACCTTCACGAACTGTCCGCTCGATACCGCCGAATGCTGGTGCATCCATCGGGCGAGCACCTCTTTGCCGCTTCCCTTGGGCCCGCACACGAGCACCGGAATGTTGGTTGTCGAGACCTTCGTGGCTCGCTTGCGGACCGCTTTCATGGCCTCGGAGCGGCCAAACAAGATGTCTTCCGGCGGCAAGGCGTTCGCCAGTTCGAGGCCCCCGCTCTTTGTTCTTCTCTCGGTAGACATGTGCAGAAATAGATCTAGCGAGCGAACAGGGAGCACTCCGCAGGCCATCGGGTAGGCTTAGGCTTCTTGGCAATCTTGTGGGAGAGTCAGAGCTAACGTTTGCATTTGCAACAACTTACGATAGCTCAAGAGAATATAGTTTTAGTACCGCTCGGCGAAATAGCCATGATTCTGCATATTGCAAATAGTAAAAACTTCTCCCTCGCGCGAAAACATTTTTCTCTTTTGCTTGCAGAACCGGAAACCACCAAGGCTTTACCGCAGCGGGAAGATAAACGCTTCCAGGAGGTCGGCCCTGGCCTTTTCATCGGAGGCTACCACGCGCAGAATGTCCTTGACCGAAAGCATCCCCCGAAACTCTCCCCCCTCATCGAGCACGATGAGGTGGAAAATGCCGTTTTGCTCCATAAGCATCAAGCACTCATCGAGAGACCTTTCGGCGGTCACTGTAACAAGCTCCCGGGTCATGATATCCGAGGCTTTCATCCAGGCGGGGCATTTGTTTTCTGCCGCCACTTTATCGGAAATATCGCTTTGCGAAATCACACCGGTGAGCTTGCCATTCCTGTCCAGCACACCGACGGTACGCACCTGCTTGCCACGAAGATATTGCGCTACTTCGTGTACACTCGTCTCTTCGGAAACAGTAAAGACTTCCCTGCGGGACCCGATCAAATCGCCAACCTTCATGCGACCCTCCCCAAACGAATCTGGCCGGATACTAGGCTTATTCGGTCCCGGAAGCAAGATGTGTCGCAAATCAAAATGAGCTCTGAAGCTGCCCTTTCTTGTGGGAAAGAAGGGAGGTATTCAGGGATTTACTTGAGGAGTCCTGGGGGGTCGAGAAGCTCGATCATGCCCGTGCAGCTTCTCCGCGCACGATGTCATATCTCTCAATCACGGCGGCCACGCCCATGCGCTTAGTGCCATCCTCGATTCGCGGTTCGACGCGGAGGACCTTTCCGAATGCATGCACCAGCACTTCTGTGCCCCTGGTCATCTCCATAGGCAAAGTCAGGACTAAGTCGAGTTTGGAGCCTGGCTGCGGATCTTCATCCACAACGAAATAGAGGCCGCGCGTCGAAATGTCTCGCGTCTTCCCTTTTTGGGATTCCAACTCCTTATCGCTTGGAACACGGATGAGCACCGGCAACGAAAGATCATAGCGCCGGTGCGTGCGACGCTCCGTAACGCCCCCCATGGTCTATTCACGCCGCGGACCGGTCATTCCAGCCCGCGTTCCCTTCTTTGGATTAATTCAGCAGCACGAAGTTGTTTTTGTAGCTTGTCTTGCCCGGGAGCAATCGTCACCTATATTCATTCCCTCATGCGTTCGGTTTGCAGTGAGAAAAGTTGGCCCGGGCAGCCCCGATGCAGTATATCGCCTTTCTCTTTTTGCCTGACTTCCGATTCCTCTCTTCGGGCTAAACAGCTAGCCGTTCCTCGTTCCCACCGGTGAATTGTCTTCAGCGGCAGCCGATGCCGCGGATTTCCGTGTCCGCGGCGTATCTAAATTGAACTGCCGCATCTTGTAGAGCAGCGCCTTGTAGCTGATTCCCAGCATCTTGGCCGCGTCTTTGCGGCACCAGCGCGTCTTGTCCAGCGCGTCGGCGATCGCTTCCATCTCCGCCTCATCTTTCAAGCCGCGCACCAACGCCTTCAGCCCCTGATCTTTTTGCGGCGCTGGCTCCTCGCGTGGCGAGGTGCGATGCCGCGTGGCAGACATCTCCACCAATTCGCGCAGGCTGCCTTCGTCATCCTCGAGAATCACGTAGCGTTTTACGAAATTTTCCAGTTCGCGCAGGTTCCCCGGCCAGGGATAATTCACGGCTGCATCGAGCAAGTGCTTCGAAGGCGGCTGCCCGGGTTTGCCATATTTCTCGCTGTATTTCCGCAGAAAATGCTGAAACAGCAACGGAATTTCCGTCGTACGCTCCCGCAGCGGCGGCACATTGATGGACAATACGTTAAGCCGGTAATACAAATCCTCGCGGAAACGCCCCGTCTTCATGGCCTCGTGCACATCCAGGTTGGTGGCTGCCAGCACGCGCACATCCGTTTCCACCATGTGCCGTCCGCCCAATCGCGAGTACTGATGATCCTGCAAAACATGCAGGAGTTTTGCCTGCAAGTGGGTGCTCATTTCTGCGATTTCGTCCAGGAAAATCGTACCCTTGTTGGCCATTTCAAACTTGCCCGGCTTGCTTCGCACCGCTCCGGTAAAAGCACCCTGCTCGAATCCGAACAGTTCGGATTCCAGCAGTTCGCCGGGCAGCGCCGCACAGTTCACTTTCACAAAGGGCTGGTTACGCCGCTTCGAGCGCAGGTGAATCATCCGTGCCACAACTTCTTTGCCGACTCCGCTCTCTCCGCAGATAAACACGGGGACATCCACGGGCGCGATTTGCAGAAGCTGCTGGCGGATTCGTACCATCTGCGGGCTGGCGACCAAAAAGCTCAAATCCTCCGTCACCTGGTCGCAATAATCCCGCAGCGCCTGATTCTCCGTGGCCAACTGCTTTTTCTGGCGCGACTTCAGCATCGCTGCATCCAGCTCGCTTTTTTCGAAAGGCTTGGTCAGGTAATCGTGCGCTCCGATGCGGATGGCTTCCACCACTGTTCCCACTTCATTCGAACACGACAGCATAATCACATTCAGGCTGCGGTCGATCTCCATCAGCTCTTTGAGCGTGTCAATCCCGTTCATTTCTGGCATGAGCACGTCCAGAATGATGAAGTCTGGCCGCTCTCCCTTTTTCACCTTGTTCAGCGCCTCTTTGCCGGAGCTGACGGTCTCCACCTGGAAACCGTCCACCTCCAAAAGCGTTTGCAGATACTTTCGGATGCTCGGCTCATCATCCACCACCAGGATTCGGTCTTTCGCAGCCATGCGCTCTTCCCCTTCTTAGCTAGAGATTTTTGGGCCTCAGCCTTGATCCATCGGCAGCAGAAATGAGAATCTGCTGCCCCCGGCGGGATCGCTCTCGACCCAGATCTTGCCGCGGTGCGCTTGAATAAGGCGCTTTGCGATTGCCAGCCCTAGCCCCATTCCCGACGTATTCCTATCCACTCTCACAAAATCTTCAAAGATTTCTTGATGGTGTTCGGCCGGGATTCCCGCGCCGGAATCCTTCACGCTCACTTCCACGCTGTTCGGTCGCGGCAGGCGGAATCTTCTCCGCTCTTCGACCGGCGCCATCGCGGCCACACGGCGTTCCCAAAAATGGGGAGCCGCTCGCAGCATCACCGTGCCTCCGTTCGGCGTATGCTTCAAGGCATTGTCCAGCAAGTTCGCGGCGACCTGCTGAACCTTCTGGTAGTCGAACCGGAACGTTGCTATGGAAGGATCAATGTTCGCTTCGAACTTCACTCCCTTGCGCTGAAACACTTCCGACCATCTCTTGGAAAGTTCATCCAGGCAATCGCGGAGGTCGTTTTCCCGAAGTTGCAAAACCAGTTTGCCGCTCTCCAGTGCCGAATAATTCAGGAACATGGAAACCAGCCTCACCAATCGTTCGCAACTCTCTTTGGATTCCTCCAAGATGTCTGTCTGCTTGTCGGTCAGCCGGCCAAGCGAACCGGCAAGCAGCAAATCGTAATAACCCTTGATGACCGCGAGTGGCGTCTTCAACTCGTGGGCGGCAGAAGCGAGAAACACCGTTTTCTGGCGGTTCACTTCCTGCAATTTCAAATAGGCGGCAAGAAGATTTCTATAAGTGATCTCGCGTTCCTGCAGCAGCTCTTGCACGGTAAGCCGCGTCGTGGGATCGGCTTGCGTCTCTAACTTACTCTCAATTTCCACCACCAGCCAATCCGTTTCAGGAATCCATTGAATCCGCGCGGCATCTCTTCTTTCCATGGGCCCGATTTGCGCGTTGACGGCGTGCTCGCCTTTTTCCACTTTGCCGAAGATGTTGGCGGAATCCACTTTCAAAAGATCGCTGAAGAGGTTGGGGTCGTCGGTCTCCTTGAATCCTTGTGTTTCCAGGTGGTGCCGCGCGCGGGCATTGACGAGCAGCAGGTTCCCGGTGCGGTCAGCGACAATCAAAGGCTTCTCGAGGGTATCCAGTAGACGAACGACGGCAGGTGTGGGAAAGGACCGACTGCGGTCTTCCGCCACGGGGGGCATGGCTGTCCTTCCAGTCATAATCGTGAGCTGACCTATCCTTTTGAGGAATGTGGTAAATATTTTCCCTTGCCGGATGGCCCATCCTTACAGAGAGTCTCCCGTCGAGTCAATGGTAAAAGCGGTTCATTTACACTTTTGCGGAAGTCCAGTGGATTTCTAAATCCCGACTTTGCCCCCATCGGGAAAGCTACATCCTGGTACGCCGTTGAAGCCCTTCTCATGTAAAGGCTTATCTTTCCGCAGAAGAAACTCCTATGGCATGCAAGATGCTGCTGTTTTGTACTATACCGTTGGTACCGATTGGGGAATCCGTGCTCAAGAACATGCTCAGGGAAACCAAAACACTGGTGGCATCTCCGACGAACAGGCGCTGCCCTCGCATCCAGTTGCAGATTCCTGTTTTCGTTCGAGGCACCGACGCAGCTGGCTCGGTATTCATTGAACTCACTAAGACCATTAATATCAGCGCTATTGGGGCATGTATCGCTTGTCAGCACCCTCTTCGAACAAATGAAATAGTCCAACTCACTATCCCTGCCCCTTCGCCAGTTGCGCCAAGCCTTGTGCCCAGTGGAACGCCACCGATCATTGCAAAAGTTCTTCGCAAGGACATGGTGGGGGATACGTCCCTGTTTGGCTTGGAGTTTATCCACCCTTTGGAATGACGTACTTCGTGCTTGTGGGTAGTTTCGTTACATTGCTGTCTCAATTTGAACTCAATTCGCTCTACTTTCGCATCGTTTTTCGCCTCACTTTGTAATACATTCGGCAATTGTAGCGTCTTCTGCTGTACCCGAGGGGCAAAGAAAGGACCAGTACGAATGGTCTCTTGGTTGCTCCACTAAGCTGTAGAACAATCCAGACGCTTGCCCCAAACCCCGCGGGGATAGGCAGAGGTCAGGTTTATTCCGGATATGCCCAGCCCCGGTAGCCCCGTGCCCCCGCGTTTGCCAGTCGAGGACACTTACCTCGAGATGCTTGCGGATACGCTCGAGAGCCTCGACCTGCCCGCACGTGGCCAGTTCCTCCAGCGCTTCCTCCGCGCAATCTGTCACGTGGAGTTGCCGGAGTCGCAGTGTGTCCAGGTCTGGGACGAGATGCTCGTGCGTCGTCGCAACCTGACCGACCAATCGGGCCGCCAGGTTGTTCTGAAAGCGGCCCTCCTGGATGTGCTCGCTTCCTCCGGCTTCCTGCGCGTTCCGATTATCATGGAGTACGAGGACTTCAAAAAACTCGAATTGAATGCCGTCACTGATCCGTTGACGGGACTCTACAACCGCAGGCTTTTTGCGGAGTCTTTCGAGAAGGAATTGAATCGCGCTCGCCGCTACACGCACCCGCTCAGCTTGGTGATATTGGATCTGCATCGCTTCAAGGAAGTCAACGACAAGCACGGCCACCCGCGCGGTGATGAAGTTTTGCGGGTTGCTGCCGCTACTCTAAAAAAGGCCTTGCGCACCTCAGACTCGGCCTTTCGCATTGGAGGCGACGAGTTCGCTCTGCTGTTGCCGCAGACAGATTCGCAGCAAGCTCTCGCACTCAGCCGCCGCGTCGAATCTGTCTTTGAGGAGATGCTCGGACCGCTCGAGCTTGAAGTTCCCGTGAGCATGGATCATGGAATTGCCATTTTCCCCCAAGATTCCGATCAGGCCGATCAGCTCATTCGGATTGCCGACGAGCGGCTCTACCGCCAAAAGCACGATAACCACAGGAAAACCGTCAATGGCGCCAACCGGATTGCGACCCCCGTCACCGCCGAAACCGCACCTCCTTCTCCTAGCCCCGAGCAACGGCCTGCTCCCCCTTCCCCGATTTCCATTGAGACCAAGCGCGCTCCGGAAGAGCCCGAGAACCATCCCGAAGCTCGCGCTTCCATAAGCGCGGTCCCAGCCGCTGCGGAAGTCATGCCCGCTCCTCCTCGCATGTTCGCGGTGCAGCGCAAAGCCGAGCGCGTATCGATGGCCGGCACAAACGCCTACGCCGTAATCGGGGAGCAAGGCGCGAAACGTGCCCGCGTTCTTGACCTGGGTTTCGGCGGCGTCGCTATTGAACTTGATTCGCAGGAGGAGCTTCCGGAAAATCTCTTTGCCGTCTTGCACGTCCCGATTCTTCCTCCCGTTCGCGTCAACCTCAAACTGGTCTGGAAGCAGCAGACGCCGCAAGGCGGCACGCGCGTCGGCTGCTCTTTCGTTTCGTGATTTTCTCGCCGAAAGGACTCACCATGCTCGAACCAACGGCCAGTCGGCCCCACTGGCCTGACGCCCTCGCAAAACCGCCGGAAGACACCTCAAGCCTGAAACCCTGGTCTTGGGCCCTCGAGCGTCTCGAACAATCCCACAACTATTGGATTTCGACCACACGGCCCGATCGCCGCCCGCATCTTATGATCGTTTGGGGCATCTGGTGGCAGGATGCCTTCTGGTTCAGCACCGGCCCCCGCACGCGCAAAGCGAAAAACATCGCAGCCATGCCGCGTGTCGTCATCGGAACGGACAAAGCCGACGAAGCCGTAATCCTCGAAGGCGCCGCGGAAGAAATCACCGACCGCGCCGTTTGGAAGCAGCTGGCCAAAATTTACAATCAAAAATACGGCGGTGATGTCGAACCTCTTCTGACGGCCGCGGGTGGCTGCGTCTTTCGCGTCCAGCCTCAAGTCGCTTTCGCCCAAGACGAGCATGCAGAAAATTTCGCCAACGCCGTCACCCGATGGCACTTTCAGAAAGAATAGCATGCACTAGAAAGGGAGCTAATCACGGAATTTCTCCTGGTCATCACCGGCACCATGGGAGCAGGCAAGACGAGCGTCCTTGCCGAAGCGTCGGACATCTTGACAATGCGACACATCCCCCATGCGGCGATTGATTTGGACGGGTTGGGGCTAGCCTATCTTCGCTCCCCAAGCGGCAACGATGGCCTGATGTACCGCAATCTTCAGTCGGTCTGCGGCAATTATGATTCCGCCGTAGCGAGGCGACTCCTACTGGCGCGGGCCATAGAAGACCGCGCCGAACTAGAGCTCTGCCAGAGCATTGTGGCAGCCCAAAATACCCTCGTTTGCCGTCTTACCGCGAGCCTAGAACTAATGGAGCAGCGCATTCGTACGCGCGAATCAGGTCTGTTGCGGCAGCAGTACGTTACTCGCGCCGCCAAATTGAACGCCATTCTTGATGAGGCGCGATTGGAAGACTTCACCGTCATCAACGAAAACCGCTCCCTGACCGACGTTGCGAAGGAAATGCTCGTCAAAGCTTGTTGGATTCGAAGCTGACTCGTTTGTCCAGTTTTGCGAAATTGCACTCTTCGCGTATGATTTAGAATTGCTCGCGACCTAGCGACGCGGCTTGTAATCCCCGGCTTTGCCGGGTTTGCCGTGCAGACCGGACGCGACGAAAGGCAGCCCCATGAAACCCGGTATTCATCCCGATTATCACCCTGTCACGGTGCACTGCGCCTGCGGCCACACGTTCCAGACTCGCTCGACCATCAAGGGCGACATGATACGCGTGGAAATCTGCTCCAATTGTCACCCGTTCTTCACCGGCAAGCAGAAACTCGTGGACACCGCCGGCCGCGTCGAGCGCTTCACCAAGAAATACGCTGACGCCGCCTCCAAAGCCGGCGCTGCCAAGAAGTAGCCGGACGCTCGAAATCCAAAATCGGAAACTCGAAATTCGCCTTGCCGGCGCCACGCCTCTTCTGCCGAATTTCGAGTTTCGTTTTTCCGAACTTTCTCCTGCAAAGTCCGCCAGCGCAAAATTAGGCCCATACGATTATGGGCGTTATCTTCCTTCTTCCCATGCAACTTTTGACTTTCAACTTCCTTCTCCTGCCCGCGCGTGTAAAATAACCTCCCAACGTGGCTACCCAATCTCGCATGTTTGACAGCTCGCGTCCCGGCGAACTTGTCGAATCCGCCCCGCCTCGCATCACGCTCCGCAACGCTTTCGCGCACCCTTTCGATTCCGCTATTGCCGCTGCGCGCACCTGTTATGCGCCCCGCCTGATCACCGCCGAAGAAATCACCGACAAGCAGCGCCTCAATATCGGCGCCGCCACGTTTTACAGCGGCCACCACACCGTCTACCAGCACGCGCATTTCGAATTTGGCCTCGAAAACGTCAGCCGCCAATTCGTCTGGTCTTTCCTTCACGCGCATCCCTTTTACAATTCCGAACAGCAGAGCCAGCGCTACGTTCGCCTCGACCGCGCGCAAGCGTACGTTCCGCCTGTCTCGCTTTTCTTCGACGAAAAATCCAAAGGAATCTACGAAGGCGCCATCGCCCGCGCCTGGAATTACTACCGCGAACTGTCCGCGCTTTTGATCGGCGACGCCCGCAACATCCTTAACGACATCTGGCACGTGAGCCCCATGTCGCATCCCAGGCGCCTACAAAAAATCGAACGCTCCGCCGAAAAGCGCGCTATCGAAATCGCCCGTTACGCTCTTCCCGTCGCCGCTTTCACCACTATGGTGCACACGCTCTCAGGCATCGTCCTTCATCGCCTCTGGCGCATGAGTTCCGCTTCCGACACGCCGTCGGAGGCCCGCGCGGTGATTGGCGCTATGGTCGATGAAGTCAAGAAGATCGATCCGCAGTTTTTCGATCGCTTCGGTACGGAACCGCTTGAAGAATTACCCGAATTTAAAGATTCCCAGCCGGCCGCATCTGCGGGCGAATGCTTCGCTCGCGAATTTGACGCTAAACTCAATGGCAAAACTTCCCGTCTCGTCGACTATTCTCCCAATGCGCTGCGCATCATCGCAGAATCCTACCGCGCTGTCGCCGGCCTCACGGCTTCAGAATGTTCCGACGCCGAAGCCATCGATCGCCTGCTCAATCCCGCGCGTAACCTCTATCGCCTCGAAACGCTCAACGTTGGCGTCCACGCGCCCATGATGCGCGCGCTCCAGCATGCCAACTACACTTTTGCGAAAAAAATCAGCCACACCGCCGACAGCCAGGACCAGCGCCACCGCATGGTTCCCGGCTCGCGTCCGCTGCTTACCCTCGCCGACACCCGCGAGCCCGATTACATCACGCCCATGCTTCTTGCCGCGAATCCCCGCGCTAAAGAAACCTACGACCGCGCCATGCACGACGCCTGGTCCGCCAAAAATCAGCTTCTCGACCGCGGCGTCCCTCTGGAAATCGCTCTCTACGTTCTCCCTAACGCCAAGTCCATCCGCCTGTACGAATCCGGCTCACTCCTCCATTTGCTCCACAAATGGACCATGCGCACTTGCTTCAATGCCCAGGAAGAAATCTTTCAAGCTTCGATCGACGAAATCGCGCAGCTCCGCGAAGTTCATCCCGAACTCGCGCGCTACATCGGACCGCCTTGCCATCTCCGCACCGGCATCACCACGCCCATCTGCACCGAAGGCTCGCACTTCTGCGGTGTCAAAGTCTGGCTCGACTTCCCCAACACCCCGCGCCGCATCTGAAACCGTGTCATGGCCGAGTTCGTACTTCTAGCCGTGAAAAGGAGTCGCGCGTCTTCCAGCACTTTCATTGGAGCCTGCCGGATCTCTGACTAGGGTCCTCACCGGATTAGCGATTACGGTGTTACCAGATAGCGATTGAATTGCGAACCGGTACCTCCCTCCCAGGGAAGGGTGCTTTTGTCATTTGGTTGCCGGAACAAAATAAAAGACTCCGGGTTGTATCCGAGCGATCGGGTTGACACGTTCCATATTTGGAGATTGTCCCAGGAGGCCCTCATGTTCTCCTCGACCCCGTTGTTTCGCTCTCCTTCCATTTCTTCTCGTGAACGTTTTTCGGCGCTTCTCGGTCTATTGGTCGGAACTTGTGTCGCCGCTGGCTGCGCCGGTTCTCCGCCGATTCGAGTTACCCTTTCTCCATCTGCAGCGCAGAACCTTCAACAGGGTCAGACGGTCAGCATTTCGGCCATGGTCGCGAACGATTCGTCGGGTAAAGGTGTCACTTGGTCGCTTGCTGGCTTGGACGGCTGTTCCGGGGCTGCGTGTGGATCACTTACGAACCAAGCCTCTTCGTCGGTCACATATAAGGCGCCGACTGCAATCCCTGCAAACCTTGCGGTTGCGGTTATAGCAACTTCTGCGGCGCAACCAGCGAACTTTGCCTCGCTGGTGATCACCGTGCCGGCCACCGTTGTGACCATTCAAAACAAGGTTACGGAGCTTGCTGCTGGCACCGGGAATTATTTCTCCATGCAATTCAGTGCGCGCGTAGAGAACGATCCCACACGCACTGGCGTAACCTGGACGTTAACCGCGAACGGCACTCCGTGTTCACCTTCTTGCGGTACGCTTTCCTCACCCGTGGGGACGTTCAATTACGTAACTTATACGCCCCCGGCCACAGTTCCTGCACCACCGGGCAACACGCCGACCCTCACTGCAACCTCCGTATACAGCGCTGCCAGATCGGACACGGACTCCTTCACCATCTTTGACGGCTCCGCCGCTTGCGGTACCGGCGGCAACGAGAGCGCCCTTAACGGCCAGTACGCCATAATGCTCCAAGGTTGGAGCGGAATAGCGGGCGGCTCGCCGATTCTGTATGCCGCGAGCTTCGGCGCCGACGGCACAGGCAAAATTACTGGCGGCCAGGATCAGTTTAATCCCTACCTTTCCAACCACGCGTACGCGGGCGCTCCCGTTATCGCCTCGGCCAGTTCCTATTCCGTTGGTCCCGATAATCGCGGCTGCCTGACGTTGACGGATCAGTTTGAAACTACCTTTACATTTCGTTTTTCCCTAGGCGGCATTAGCGCAGGCATCGCATCCAAGGGCGACATCATCTTCGTCAACGAGCAGTCGGCCACGCCTGAAAACGCCTCCGGCATTCTGCGACGACAAGATCCGACAGCCTTCTCGGTCGGCGCCCTGGCACCGAATTATGTCTTGGGCGTAGACGGCTGGGATGATTCGAGCGGCACTCTCAACCACTTTGCCATGGTTGGTTCGTTTGCCCAGAGCGGAGGCGCGCTTTCGGCCCTGTCTTCCGATCAAAATGATGGCGGCAAAATGCTCACAACCGGAGGCGCGCCGCAGTTCACCTTCGGGACGCTCATCTCACCCATTGCGACAGCAACCGGCTGTGCTTTGGCAACCCTAAGCCTGCCAGGGGTCTCCGCTAATCCGCTTTACGTAGAGGTTTACATCATCAATTCTTCCGAGCTATTCTTCGTCACGCTCATTCTCGGCAAGGAAGGCCCTGAATTCAGTGGGCAGGCGATCTCGACGGCCAGCTCCTTCAGTGCATCATCTATCTCGCCGAATTACATTTTCCGTTTTACAGGGAATTCCTCGGGAACCCCATCCGCTTCCATCGGTCTAGCCAGCCTTTCAACCCCCGGCTCACCTGGTATATCCGGCACGGTCTCTGGAACCATGGAGCAGTATTCTGGCGGCACAGCCGCGAGCCAAAACCTCACCGGCACATACGCATTCACCTCGCTTTCCGGACGTCTTGGTATTACGGGCGCGAGTCCGGCCGCATCCCCCATCTGCTATCTGACGAATCCTTTCGACGGAGTATCCGCCTTTTGCATCAGCATGGACCCTTCCGCCAGCCTCGGCATTTTCGACACGCAACCCGCCGCGACGTATGGCGCCAGTTCCCTATCCGGGAATTTCTTCTTCGGCAGCGGCGAACCCGGCGACAACACCGTTCCAGATTTCTCCGGAGTTGCTCGGATTTCCTCCGGCAACCTCCAGGGCGCCATGGACAAAAGTGGCCAGGCAGGCTTCTCGCTCGCCACGCCCTTGAACGCTGCTCTGTCCATTAACGCAGACGGTTCCGGCAACCTTGGCGCTAGCACGGTGGCGGTGACCAACGGCACCGTACTCTACTTCATTGATGAAACCGGACACTTGCCGCCCGTCGTCCAAGTCTTCGAACAATGAAGTTCTCCGTTAGGTAGTGTTATGAAAATCGTTCTCGCATTTTTCCTCCCTCTGCCGCCAGCGGCTGCCATCGCGCAAGACAAGCCCGTGGCCTCCGCTACGGCTCCTGTTGCCAAAATGAACGGCGCGCTGTAAAAGACTAAAGGTTTGTGCCGGTGGAGTCCTCGGCAAGCACGATTCCACTGGCACAGCGTTAAACCACAGGATGAAACGGGCCCTTCACCGCACGTTTCCTATTCAAAGAATGGGGAGCAGATTGTTTCGACGCTCGCAGCGCTGGTGTTTGCTGGTCATAGTCGCGGACTTATTTAGCAGCTTTGCTGGGGCGCAGACTCGGCAAACCTCCCGCATCACTCAACCAATCGATGAACGCGTTCGCGTCACCTTGAAGGGCAACGTGCACCCACTTGCTCTGCCCGACTATGACCGAGGGCCCGTTGCGGACTCCTTTCCCGTACAACGCATGTTCTTGCTGCTCGAGCGGCCCTTTGAGAGCGAGGCAGCGCTCCGCCAGTTTCTCGAGGAGGCGCACACCCCGGGCCGCGCCAACTATCACAAATGGCTTACTCCCGAACGATTCGGCGAACTCTACGGACCAGATAACTCAGAAATTGCGACCGTCACGGCATGGTTAGAAAAGCACGGCTTCTCTATTGCCCGCGTCACCAAAGGCAAGACCGCCATTGAATTCTCAGGCAAAGCGGGACAAGTGCGCGAAGCCTTCGGCACGGAAATACACTCCTATCTGGTCGACGGCGAACAACACTACGCTAACGACCGCGACCCACAGATTCCGGCCGCTCTCGCGCCGGTAATCGCCGGCATTACGCCGATGAACGACTTTCGTGCAAAGTCCTTCACAAAGGTTCTAGGCAAGGCCTCGTTCGAAGCTGGGAGGCGCACGATTACGCCTCAATGGACCTTGAACACACAACCGCTACTGGCTGTCGCTCCCGGCGACTTTGCTGTGCAGTACGACCTTGGCCCCCTTTATAGTGCGGGCGTCAATGGCAGCGGCGTCACAATTGGAATTATCAGCGCTTCGAATGTAGATCCCACAATGGTGGCTGCCTATCGCTCTCTGTTTGGGTTGCCTGCGGGTACGCTCAACGTCATCATCGATGGCAGCGATCCGGGTCAAAACGGCGCTGTTATCGAGGCTCATCTCGATGTGGAAATAGCTGGCTCGGTCGCTCCCGGCGCGACGATCAACCTTTATACGGCCGCCAGCACCACGGTCCAGGATGGTTTAGTTCTGGCCGCCGAGCGTGCTGTCGATGACGATCAAGCAGCGGTCTTGAGCACCAGCTACGGCATCTGCGAACAGAACTTGGGTTCTGCGGGCAATCAGTTTTGGGCCAGCCTCTGGGAGCAAGCTGCCGCACAGGGACAAACCTCCTTTGTGTCCAGCGGCGACGGCGGCCCAGCGGGCTGCGATGACTTCAATGCGCAGCAAGCGGCCCAGCACGGCCTGGCCATCAACGGTTTTTCTTCCACGCCATGGAACGTGGCTGTCGGAGGCACGGATTTTTTCTACTCGAGCTATGCGGGTACTGCGGCTTCGCAGAACGCGGAACTCGCCACTTACTGGAACTTGACGCCCGCAAAGCTTCCCGGGACTTCGCTGCTCAAACCCATTCCCGAACAGCCTTGGAACCGGCCTTTCGGTCTGAATCTCTTCGACAATGGCATTTACAATCCGCCTCCTCCCACGATCGTGGCCGGCAGCGGCGGTGGAAGTAACTGCGTTACGGGCGTCAGCGCCTCCGACGGAACCTTCGCATCCTGCACCGGAGGTTATCCCAAACCTTCTTGGCAAACCGGCAAGGGAGTTCCCGCCGACGGCGCGCGCGATCTCCCCGACATCTCTCTTTTCGCCGCTGCCGGAGAAAACAACAGCGCTTACCCCATCTGCGTGTTTGCTGAGGATTGCACGGTGGTGAACGGAGGAACGTCCCTGATTCTTGTGGGCGGCACGTCGGCTTCGTCGCCCGCGATGGCGGGCATTATGGCGCTCGTGAATCAGAAGTTTGGAGCGCAAGGCCAAGCCAATTTCGTTCTCTATCCTTTGGCCGCACAGCAGCCCACGGTTTTCCACGACATCACCGTCGGCAGTAACAATGTGCCTTGCCAGCAAAACTCTCCTTCGTGCACGCTGAGCACGCTCAAAGACAACACCCAGGGTTTCTTTACGCTAGGACAGTTTTATTCCAGGGGGGGATACGATCAAGCAACGGGCCTCGGGAGTATCGACGCGAATTTGCTGGTCAAGTTCTGGAACTCGCTGACGTTTACGCCCACGAATACAAGCCTGAATCTAAGCCAGACGAGTTTTACTCACGGCACGCCCATTGGCGTAACCGTCTCGGTGACCGGGGGTGGCGGGACGCCTTCCGGGGATGTCGCCCTCGTTACCGCGGCCAGCCCTTCCCTGAACAAGGGCCTCGGCGAGTTCACTCTTCAGCATGGCGCGGCGTCGGCTACGGCCAACAACTTTCCTGGGGGACAGTATCAAGTAACGGCGAGATACGCTGGCGACGCCGTGTTTGGACCTAGCGTTTCCAGTCCCGTCACACTCAATGTTGCTCCGGAAAACAGCACGGTTTCGGTTTCGGGAAACGCCTTCAATCCAACCATCAGCAACACGTACATACCAATCACCAACGGCGCGAGCTTCCCTTACGGTACTTTCATTGCTCTAGACGCACAGCCGCGCGGAGCGAGCGCTCCTGCAGGCGCGCTCGACGGCGTGCCCACCGGAAGTGTCGTCTTTAGCGACACCGCGAGCGCTGGCAACGTCAGTTCCCCGAGCCTAAATCTCAATAGCGAAGGCCTCGCGGAATGGATACCGTCAGCGGGCCTCCCCGCGGGGACGCATAGTGTAGGCGCGGGTTACTCTGGCGACGCCAGCTTCAACGCGTCCACTAGCACAACGCCCATCTCGTTTACTATCACTCAGGCAACCCCCAACATCAGCCTCTTCGGAAAGCCCAAAACAATCGGTCTCGGCTCTGCCACCGTACTTACGGCACAAGTCGCAGTGTCAAGAGTCGTCCCATCCCCGACTGGCACGGTGACTTTCAACTTCGGAAGTACCGCGCTGGGCTCGGCCCCTCTGGCGCCTCTTCCGATAGCTCCGCATGTAGGACAAGCTACGCTGAGCGTAACGACCTTGCCGCTCGGTACGGATTCGGTTACGGCCACTTACAACGGCGATGCCAATGATCTGACGGTGACATCTTCGGCAGTCAACATCGTAGTGATGCAGCCTTCCAACTTGAGTGCGGTCATCAATCCGCCAGGGATCAATATTGACGGCACGGGAGTCATCACCGCCACAGTCCCGGGAGCAAGCGGCCAGCCCACGCCTACCGGAAGCGTGGGAATTTCTGCCTCTGGACCTGGGGCCAGCTGGTGTTGTGCGTCAGCAGCGTTGGTAAACGGTTCCGCCAACCTCACTTTAGACGGCAGCTTTTTCAACGTGGGCAATGTTGCGGTACTGGTAGAGTACTCAGGCGACTCGGTCTATGCGCCCGCCACCGTAACGCTCAATGTGATGGACGCGTTTCCTTTCACGCTGGGGGCAGGACCGGTGACCATCTCCGCTCCCGGTGCAACCACGGGGAACACTTCGGCGGTCACCGTCACGCCGGTGAATGGCTTTACCGGCAAGGTCTATCTGTCGTGCGCGCTCACTTCTTCCCCGCCCGGAGCCGTCGATCCTCCAACATGTAGCATGCAGTCTCCGGTCACCATTCCAGGTACGGCTGCAGTCACGGCCACCCTGACCATCAACTCCACTGCGCCTGGCGCTGCTCGATTCGTTCCTCCATTCCCCGGCGGGCCCTTGCCAGGCGGTTGGCTGCGGGAAATGCCCGGTTGGCTTGCTAGCTCGGCGGGAATCGCGCTGGCAGCTTTGTTGCTTTTCGGAATTCGCGGCCAAGGTCATCGCCGGTGGCGCTTGGCGAGTTTCGTTTTCCTATTCCTTCTTGCCGTGCTTGGTGGCGTGGCCGCCTGTGGCGGGGGTAACGCCAATAGCGGCCCCCCTCCGATTCTCGGTACGACATCCGGGACCTATACGTTCACCGTCACAGGCTCGTTCACAGCAAATTCTGTCTCAGGCACAACGCAAAATACGACCGTGACCGTCACGATCGAGTAGGCTGAATTGGACGTGCCCTCGCGCCGATCTGCCTGCGAAGGCTGCCACGCGTATGCAAGCGCAGCCTGGCATCACGGACAATGATCGGCCGCCTTTACTTTTCTCCGATGAACGTCGTTGCGGACACCCCGGCGCTGCTCTGGAAAATGTATCCAACGATCGCATATCCCTGAGTAAAGATTTGCTGCTGTTGTGGGTTTCCGGCGGTCGCGACCAGCACCGGTCGCGGTGCCGTGTTCCCTTGCACGCGCGTCCCCACCAGAACAAATCCATCCGTGCCGTTCCCACCGAGCGCCGTGATGATGTAGCCCGCTTGGCCCAGGTTGGTCGCTGCCGTGCCCAATGTTGAAAACGTCGCTGTGGCCACCTGCGCCTCATAAATCGTTGACGTGTCGCTCTCCCATGCGTAGGAGAAATATGTCACGTTTCCCGCATTGAACGAAACCGCGGTAATCACGTGGCTCAGCGCGCCTTCCTGCGTCGCCACCGCCTGCAGGGCGCTCGGTGCCACCGTCCCTCGAGTTAAGGCGAATCCCGTCGATTGCACGGCCGCCATGTAGGAGATTGCATAGGTGTCGTCCTCGGGGTGAAGGTCAATGGAGGTAATCACCGCATGGCCGGAGTCGATGTTGCCCACGTCCGAATCCAGGTTAGAGAAACTGCCCGAAGACACGTACCCGATATTCAGCCCGGACAGGTTGGCCGGCAGGCCGAATTGGTCAAAAAACCATGAACAGTCAAATGGGCTGCCGTTCGGTCCGCAAATGTCTCCGAGCGACAGCGGCGTTCCCACCGCATTGTCGAAAAACCATGACATCCCGCCGCTTATGTTTGTGTGCAGGCCTCCGAACACATACCCGTTAATAGTCGAAGGCGCATCTACCTGCTGGAATCTCAAATCTCCCGGCTGAGGCGGAGGCGCGGGCAGGACCTTCAGCGTCGCTGGCATGGTCATGGCGGAGTTGATCGCGTTGGTCACGGTCATGGTGAAGGTCGACCCATCGTCCCCCGCCACCGCGGGAGGAGTCGTGTAGGACGTGCCAGTCGCGCCTGGAATTGCCGTTCCGTTTTTGCTCCACTGGTAATTCAGCGGCGGTGTCCCGCTTGCCGACGCCGTGAATGTCGCCGCTTGGCCGGCCGCCACGACCTGGTTTGTCGGCTGCGTAGTAATGCTTGGCGGTTGGACAATCGGTTTTGGCTCGGGCGTTCCACCTGAGGCGCAACCACTCACGAGGATTGCTAGGGCTAACGGGAGTCCACGACCCTCCCTAAACTTGCTTGTAGCTCTTTGGGGATTCTGCAGGAACACGTACAAGCACATCACGCGAGGCCCCTAGTTCGCTCTAGATTCTCTGGTTTCTTGGGACGAACAAACACTGAATCTGGTTTCCTTCTGGCCATTCTTCGGAAACCGCCGACCACGCCGTCCGCGAAGCCTACTTCCTAAATATACAAGGTTTCTTCCGGCTCCCAAATCCGCCCCCGCACATCGACTCGGTCACCTTCCTCACGCCTTTCGGCTCTTCTCGTCCAGTATTCCAGCCGCCAGTCCAATTGCAGCGCGCAGCAAGCGGCCCTCGATCATAAAGCGCAAGACGAAATCGTCGAAATCTCCATCGACATTCTCCTCACGCAGTCCTATGGCCCCTTTGTCACCAAGCCTAGGGGTTCCCGTTCTGGTTCCCCGCCGGGCATTCAACCTCGCTCCGCCCAAATTCTGGCGCGCGTTTAAATTCCGCATCCTTGATGGCAAAGAAGAGATCACCACGGATGACGTTACCGGTGAGCCCAACTACCTCAATTGTGGTGACGCGGTCTGCGATCTCACCGGCGCCACTGTTCGCATGCGGTTCCCGGCTGAAACGATAGACGCGATCCCGCGCGTCCAATCCATAGGAGCACAAGATGTTTCGGGTGATGAACAGGCCAGCAGCATTCTTGGCCGCAGCCATGCTTCTGTTCTCCCCTGCAAATTGGGCCTACGAAGCTCCTCTTGCCTCGCGCTCTGTCCGCGATGCGTACTTCCTCGGCCAGCGAAACAATGAAGATACGAAGGCTTTCCTCCAAATGTACACAAAGCATTTCACGATGCCGCCTCGGGGCCCTTACATCTCCGAAATTCGTTTGCTTACTCCTTACGCTCAGGTCGTGGACATCGCTCGTCACAAGACTGTGGGCTACAGCGCTCAGCAGGCCCAAGCGGAATACAAGGCGCGGGGTGATTCGCTGCTTGTGCGAGTGCGCATCGACTTTACGGCGACCTATAACGACGTTATGACCGTCAAACCCACGAAGAACGATGGAAGTCAACCGAATATCGCACCAAGGCCGGAGGACTTCTGGAAGGATTTTCGATTTGTACTCAGTCAAAATGGCGAAGACCTGCAATATCGCAGCATTTCGGGCGAGCCGCAATACATCCCTGAAGAAGGCTTGATAAACGGCGTGCTCGCAGGAGCTTACGTCAATCTTGTTTACGACGTGCACACAGTGTCCTCCCGAAAGACTCAGGTGGAAGTCTTCAGTCCCGACGGCCAGCGCGTCGCAGCGTCTTTCGACCTCGCCGCCCTCCGCTGATTCCTGGAAACTCTAGAGCCCCTCCGCCGCCGCTCGCGAATCCGGCTTGTGTAGAGGTTGGTTGGATTCCCGAAAACAGAGTCTCATCCCTGCTTAAGCTAGTAGTAGACTTGGGAAGTTGATCGGCGACGCTCCAGGCGCGTCGGAGCGCATGAAGCACGAATCCACTAATACTGGTGTCTTTTTCAACTGCGAGCGGACTCTACAGCTCCCATTACGATGTTTAAAGCGTAGCCGCTTATGGAGCGGCGCTGCCGCCGGGGCGCGTACGGATTTCACAAGTCTTACGTCTTGAACAGTTTATTGGCAGGTTCGTACGAGCGACAATAGTTGCTATCGTTTTATCGCTTTATATCATCTGTTGACACCGCCGGTACTTTCGTTCTACGTTGGTAGCAAGGTAGTATATGAACGTTCAGCCACAGCAGCGCGATGAAGCGCTTTTGGAGCAAAGCAGCGAGCAGGAGTTTCGCGACTTGCGATTTAAGGCCTTAGCGCAAGCCTTTCTGGAACTTGCCGACCTTCTCGAGGACTACGCCCCGGTGTGGTACACCGAGCGAAACCGCAATCGCGTTTTGGCGGCGCGCGAGCTCCTGCAAAAGGGCTAAGTCGTACCTTCCTTACGTGGTCGAAACACCATCCTTTAGGCCGCACGCGTGAAGGATTGCCTGCGGCTCTTTCCAAAACATTCCACGAACAACTGTTGCCATTGGGCCAATTTGCGTTAGAACCGCACAGGGCGGCCATACGTGGTCAAAGTTTTCCCCCGGGTCACGGCAAACGCGTCACGCCGCCCTACGATCGCCAGCGCAACGTCACCGGGCCGTCCATAGGATGGACCATGGGCGAACCGGTGCGGCGCGACTCGAGCAAATTGGCTTTCAGCGCGAAATACCATTTGGCCTGGCGGTCGGCGTCGTCAATCAGCATCAAGTGCGGATTGTGTTTCAATCCTTCGGCTTGCTGGATCATGGTCTGCTGGTCCTGCCGGAGGAATTTCTTGGCGAACGGGCGAAACAGAAAAACGGGCAAAGGCAGATTCCAAGCCGCAACAAAATCGATGCGGCATAAATCGCGGCGCACAGCCGTCACGGTCGCGCGGCTCGAAAACCACAGTTTCCCGCTCTGATCGATTTCCGTGCGCAGATTCGGCAGGACAAAATCGATCGTGGTGGTCACGGGTTCGCCCGTAATTTTCTTGAGCAACTGATACGGCGCGCTGTTCGCGCTTGGCTTGTGCGGGCTCATGCGAAAGCCATTGGGGATCGGCTCGAACTGCTTGGCCTTTTCGTGAATGCTCGCGCGCTTGCGCCAGAACCACGATTGGTGCACGAACGGCCCGTGCGCCGGGTCCATCAGGCCGATGATGCCGTGATCGATGTGCGAGGGCAGCTCACAGGAAAGGTGCGTAATTTTGTATTTGTCACTGAAAACTTTGAGCGCCGGCGGGTTTGGGATTCTTTCCGGCAATCGCGTGCCCGGCGCGTTCAGGTAGACCCAAACATACCCGTCGCGCTCTTCGCACGGATAATGGCCGGCAAAGATGCGCTCGACTTTCAACTTGTCCTGCGAAACGAGCGATGGAATCTCAACGCACTGGCCGCTGCATGCGTCAAACCGCCAGCCGTGGTAGCCGCACTCGACCACGTTGCCATCCACGCGGCCGTAGGACAGCGGGATGCCCCGGTGCGGGCAAGAATCCCGCATCGCGAAAACTTTCCGCTCCGCAGTTCGGCCAAGCACCAGGGGCACTTCGAGCAGCAGCGCCTTCGTGAGTTTCCGCGCGCGAATCTCCGTGCTCCGCGCCGCCGGATACCAAAAATCCCACAAAAACCCCGGATCCACGGCACTCTCCGCCGCGGCGGCACCAGAAGCCTCCCGCGCCGCCTCCGCGCTTCTTTGCATCAATGTTCGTACCGCTTCGCTCATCGTCGATTCATTCAGGCCTACTGTGGGGTCCCCTTCTGAGGCGGGCCGCTCCAATCCATGGCATCGTAGTACAGCGCGTTGCATCTCAGCAACCGCGCCGCCGCGCCGCCCATCCAATTGCATGATTCTCCGTTCAGCGCTATTCTTGAACCAGGGCAAACCTAGATGTACGCGGCCTTTTATTAGCTGACTCGCCTTTTACTCCCGCAACGGGAGCCCGTATTCGCACGCAAACCCAAAAGCAACTTTTTCAAAATTCTTTTGTCTTCTTTCTTCTGCTTACAACTTGAAACGCAGAACTAAAAACCGAGGTTCCTATGGCGGTTCTTACATTGACGGAAAAACTGGACCAGCTCGATTCGCGCTACGAAGAAATGACGCAACAGCTCTCTTCGCCGGAAGTGGTGGGGGATTCCGCGCGCTTCCAGAAGATCGCCAAGCAACACGCTGAACTCGAGGAGCTCGTCGCCAGGCATCGCGAGTACAAACAGATCGTGAAAGACCTCGCCGGCGCGCACCAGCTCTTCCTGGAAGCCGAAGACGCGGAAATGAAGCAGATGGCGCACGAAGAAGAGAAGTCCCTCACCGCGCGCAAGGAAACGGTGGAACGCGAATTAAAGCTTTTGCTTCTTCCGAAAGATCCCAACGACGAGAAGAGCGTGCTCATCGAAATCCGTGCCGGCACGGGCGGCGACGAGGCCGCGCTCTTCGCCGCAGAGCTTTTCCGCATGTATTCGCGCTACGCGGAAACGCAGGGCTGGAAAGTGGAAGTGCTCGAAAGCTCGCCGTCTTCGCTCGGCGGGATGAAAGAAGTCGTAGCCGCAATTCAAGGCAACAAAGTTTATTCCAAACTGAAATATGAAAGCGGCGTGCACCGCGTGCAGCGCGTTCCCGCCACCGAGCAGCAAGGCCGCATCCATACTTCCGCGGCGACCGTGGCCGTGCTGCCCGAAGCCGACGAAATCGACATCAAGATCGAGCCGAAGGATTTGCGCATCGATACCTTCTGCTCTTCCGGTCCCGGCGGCCAATCCGTGAACACCACGTACTCGGCCGTGCGCATCACGCATATTCCCAGTGGGCTCGTGGTTTCACAGCAGGACGAGAAATCCCAAATCAAAAACCGCGCGAAAGCCATGCGCGTTCTTCGCGCGCGCCTCTACGAACTGGAACAGGAAAAGCAGCAAGCCGCCATCGTCGCGGAGCGCCGCGGACAGATCAAGAGCGGCGACCGCTCGGAAAAAATCCGCACTTATAATTTTCCGCAGAACCGCGTCACCGATCACCGCATCGGCCTGACCCTCCATCAATTGACCGAAGTCATGGACGGCAAGCTTTCGCCGCTCGTCGACGCGCTCGTTTCCCATTACGAATCCGAGCGGCTGCAGCAGGAGCTTGCTGAGGCATGATCCCCGTTAAGCCGTAAGCAAGAGGAAAGTCTTTTTGGATGAATCGCGTTTCTGAAGAAAAGTCCGTTCGCGCGCTGCTGAAATCGGGCATCGCGCAATTGCGTGAGGCCCACGTGCCTTCGTATACGCTCGCCGCGGAGCTGCTGCTGCTTCATGTGCTCGGGCGTGATCGCGCGTGGATTTATGCGCATCCCGAAGAAGAAATTTCTGCCGTGAGCGCTGAGCGGTATTCCACGCTGATTGGCCGCCGCGCTCGAGGCGAGCCGCCGCAGCACCTCACCGGGAAGCAAGAATTCTGGGGACTCGAATTCGAAGTCACGCCGGACGTTTTGATTCCGCGCCCGGAAACGGAGCACGTGATCGAAGTCGCGCTGGACCGTCTGGCGGTTCGCGAAATTCGAGCTGGGCGCTCGCAAAAAACTGATGGCGCCGGCTTCGAAATCGGCGATATAGGCACCGGTTCCGGCTGCATCGCCATTGCCTTGGCCAAAGAACTCCCCGCCGCAGCTTTTATCGCTACGGATATTTCTTCCGCCGCGCTCGCGGTGGCTCGCCGCAACGCCGGCCGCCACCACGTTGCCAGCCGAATCCAGTTCGTCGAATGCCATCTTTTGAATGGTGTGGTATCGGTAGGGGCGCAGCATGCTGCGCCCCATCTCGGCACATCACCAAACGCCAGCGGGCACGAGCCACCGGTCACGAGTCACCACTCACGCTTTTTTGATCTCATCGTGAGCAATCCGCCCTACGTCGGCCGCCGCGAAGCCGCAACGTTGATGCGCGAAGTCCGCGAGCACGAACCAGGAATTGCGCTTTACGGCGGCGAAGAAGGCCACGAACTCTATGGCGACCTTGTCGCACAAGCCGCGACGCTGCTCAAGCCCGCCGGCATTTTGGTTCTCGAACTTGGCCACGACAGCTTGCCCGCCGTCGCGCCTCTGCTCGAAGAATCTACATGGGCCAAGGTCGGCGTGACCAACGATCTTCGAGGAATCCCCCGGGTGCTCGCCGCGCAAAAGACTTGAGCGGCCCGGTTTTGAGTTACGATTAGGAGTTGATTGTCCTTCCCGTTCACAAGGCTAAACCGATGGTGGTAGCATAACTCGCAAATGCGCACATGCTTCCTCAGATTCTTTCCGCAACCGCAGCGCGCAGAAACCTGGAAGAGATATTGAGGCGAGTGCTCGAGAACAAAGAACGATTCATGATTACCTGGCACGGCGAGCCGAATGCCGTAATCATGCATCTTGGAGAATACTCGCGCGCGTTCGGTCGTCCTCTGGGGCGCCGAACCCGACAAACACGAAACCCCAAGCTTTCCATGGGCTGAGGCTGCCATGCCGGAGCTGGCCAGATTTCGCGCCAAACATGGACCGCTCGAGGAGCAGGCGGCCGATGCGGTTGCCTCCATCCTGCATGTGGACATGGATGCCTTCTTCGTGTCGGTGGAATTGCTCGAGCGGCCGGAACTGCGCGGCAAACCGGTTGTTGTCGGAGGGCAGAAGGATCAACGCGGCGTCGTTTCCGCCGCCAGTTACGAAGCGCGAAAGTACGGCATTCACTCAGCGATGCCGCTCCGCACCGCGGGCCGGCTTTGTCCCCACGCCATTTTCCTCAATGGCCATCACGAAAAATACGGCGAATGGAGCGACCGCGTCGCCGGCATTCTGGTGAAATTCTCTCCGGCCGTCGAAATGGTTTCGATTGACGAAGCCTATCTCGATCTGGCCGGAACGGAGCGTTTGCATGGGCCGACGCTGGCTGCGGCGGACAAACTTCTTCGCACGATAACCGAAACCACGGCGCTTCCCTGCTCCGGCGGACTCTCGACCACGCGGCTCACCGCAAAAGTCGCTTCCGACCAAGCCAAGCCGCGCGGACTCCTATGGGTTCCCCCGGGCTGCGAAGCACGCTTTCTTGCGCCGTTGCCGGTGCGCAAGATTCCTGGCATCGGCGAAGTGACCGAACGCGCGTTGCGCGCGCTGGGCATCGAAACCGTCGAGCAGCTTCGGGCGGTTCCGCTCGAAAAGCTTGAAAAGATTTTCGGCCAATGGGGCGAAGCGCTCTATCGCAAAGCGCGAGGAGGCGACTCCTACGAATTCGTGATTGACGCAGAGCCGAAATCTCTTTCGCACAATCACACGTTTGGCGAAGACACCGACGACGAGAACGAAATGGCTACCCTGCTGAGCCACCTCTCACAAAAGGCGTGCAAGCGGCTGCGCGAAGCGGGACTGGCCGCGCGAACGCTCACGCTGACGATTCGCTATGCAGGATTCGAAACGCACACGCGCGCCAAGACGTTGGCGGAGCCCACACAACTCGATTCCGACATTTATGCCGTGTTCCAGCAGCTTTTTCGCAAGCATCGCGACACGAGGAGGAAGGTGCGGCTTCTAGGCGTAAGCTTGAGCAGCTTCACGCACGGCAACGCGCAACTCGATTTGCTCGAAAAAGAACGCCGCGAGAAGCTCGCAAAGCTTACAAAGGCGGCCGATCGATTGCGCGACCGCTTCGGCTTCGGCAAACTGCAGTTTGGTGGTTCGCTGTGGGCGGACGAGCTGGACCACAACGCAGAGGAGTAGATGAGAAACGCAATTTCTCAGTTCGCGGGCTGCTCGGAACCCGGCCGTCGGAACGGCCGGCGCGCCATCTCTTCTACGCTCGAGACGCGGTGCCGGACCCTCACCATGACAGGATGCTGGCTCTCTGCGAGACGATCTACGGTCTCCGCCCAAGCCCGGTGCAACGCATACAGGCTGACAACGGCTGCGGCAATGGCGAGAAACGCCATGGCAAACAGGGCCAATGCCGCCAACAGTTCTTGCACGAAATAAACTTGCAGCGCGGCGATGCTGCCTAGCAGCCACCACATCCACTTCCGATCCTTGTCCTTCTTGCTTGCACTGACTTGACGACCACCCGCATTCATGACCGGTTCCTATCCCCCGAGGTTTCCCAGAAGACCTAATTCGCTTACCTATACTTCGATGCTATACCTGTCCTAAAGGGCAGATTTCGCACGACCTGTACCATTAGACACCCTCAGGAGCAGGAAAATCGATAGTACGTAAGTCACATTTTTAGGCTCCAAACCGATCTACCAGTACTGCTCCCGATCGACTTGAAACATTGTATCTCAATGAAACTAAAACTCTTGATTCATTATATACTTTCGCTGGTATTTTCGCCAGGCTTTCCCTGTACTTTCCGTGGAAAACCTGACCCTTCGTACAGGGGAGCGTCGCTCATCCGAATAGTGGCTTTTCACTCCTCTATCGTTTCATCGTGCGGTGAATCCGCGCAAAAAACTGATGGGGCCCGGCAGATAGCAAGCCGAGAGAACCTCAAGTTTTGCAGGAAAACGGGCCAGTCAGATAAGCCAGGTTGGCAACCAGGGGCCAACGGGATTCACTGGAAGAGGTAAGTCTCGGTAAGGCCTGCTTAATTCCCCTTCAGGGCATATCCCAAGTCGAACGGGAGCTTGCCATCCACCCGGAGGACCTTCACCGAGCTATTGATGGAATAGACGTCGATGATGCCTACGGCCCCGGGTGTCGCTTCCACGGTTCGCAGCAGCTCTTCGTCAGTATCTACGATCTTCACCGTCAATCGGGATTCGTTCAGCTTCGCGATGAGGCCCTTCTCTTCGCCGCGTTCCGCGCCAAACAGCTTTTGCATGGCCACGTGCATGTCGGGAGACACCGGATCCTTTATCACCAATGTGAAGCTCTTTCCGTCCGGCCAAGTTTTTTGTACGCCTTTACAAAGCTTCGCCAAATCCGCCAGCGGAACATCCGTCAATTTGCTTCCGGCGGTAACCACTATCGCCATGTTCTTGATTCCTGCGAATGCGCCGCTGGCAAACAGCAAGACGCACAAGATCGCCATTGCCCGCAGCCTCTTCGGTAATCCCTGCCGATTCATAGCCCACGCTCACTTCTCGTAGAATTTCAGCGAGTATGTCCATTTCCATCGTTTCTTGGCAAGGCTCGGTTTCAATTCGTGTGTCTAACCTTGCGCCTCCCTGCGACTCTCCCGCGCCTCCCATCCGCTCTTAATCCTTCCGTACCACCTGCCCTCCAGGTCAGTGTCAGCCCTACACTGTCCTGCGCTACGTTCAGGGACTAGCACTAGGACGACGACTTAATCCTAAGTTCAGTCTCCGAACAAGGAGTGATTCGACATGGCTCGTTTCGCTACGCGTTGGTTCCTGCTCGTCTTTCCCGGATTTCTTGCCGCCGGCGCGCTAGCGCAAACGGCCGCTCCCCGTGTCGAACCCGCGTCCCATCGCGCCGCGGCTCACACCGCGCCAATCGCACCCCTTTCGCAGCATCTGTTTGGCGCCATTCCTCTCTCCACAAAATCCGAGGCCGCGCGCAAGTCTCTCGAACTGGCCTGGGACAAGTACGAAAACGCCATGTATCAGTCCGCAGCTGACTTGGCCCGTCAAGCCACCGAGAAAGACCCGCGCTCCGCCCTCGGCTACGCCATGACTTCATTTGCCGCTCGCCGCGGCATGCCGGACGCCGCCGCGCTGGCCAAGGCCAAAGCCCTTCTTCCCCGCGCAACCCCCGACGAACAGCTTCTCGTCCGCTGGATGACCGACATTCAAGACCACAATCTTCTTCCCGCCATCGCCAGCATGAACGACTTGCTGAAGCGCTATCCGCGCGACAAGCACGTCCTCTATGTCACCGGGGAATGGCTCTTCCTTCAGCAGGATGATGACCGCGCACAAACTCTGCTGGAAACCGCTTTGCAAGTGGACCCGAATTCCCCGGCGGCCCTCAACCGCCTCGGCTATTTGTACTTGGATTCGAGCAATCCGGATCCCGCCAAAGCTGTCGCTTCTCTGAAGCGCTACGCCGAAGTCGAACCGACTTCCCCCAATCCTCAGGACTCTCTCGGCGAAGTGCTGCGCGAAGCAGGCGAAGATCAAGGTTCGATCGAGCACTACCGCGCCGCTCTGCAAATTGATCCCGGCTACATTAGTTCGCAGTATGGCCTCGGCAATACTCGCACCTTGATGGGCGATTTTCAGGGCGCGCGCCAGGAGTACGACCGCGCCATCCCCATGGCGAAGGATCTTTTCGACCTGCTTTATGTCAAGTATCTGAAGACTTTCGTCTCCTTCTGGGAGGGGAAGCCTGAGGAAGGCCGTAAAGCGTTTGCCGCGCTCGCGAAGGAAGCGGCCGAAAAGAAGGAGCCGAATTCGCAATTTCAAGTTGGCATGGCTCAGGCTCTGCTCGCCGCCGATTCGCCAGCCGAGCTCGAGCAGCTCCAGTCTCTTTCTGCATTTTTGGCCAAGCCTCTCGCGGGCATGAACGAACCCGATCGCGGCATCGCCCGCGCCGCCGTTTTGCGCGAACGCGTGCGCGTGCTGGCGCTTCAAGGAAAGTCCGACGATGCGACTCAGGCCGTCTCGGAACTCCAAGCGCTCGCCGCCTCTTCGCGGGATCAATTGATTGCCAGCTACTACGAAAGCGCCCTTGGCTATCAGTTGGCCTCAACAGGTGACTTTCAAGGGGCCGCCGAAGGGCTCTCGGCCGATCCCCACTCGCCGCTTGTGCTTCAACAACTAGCGGTCGTTCAGGAAAAACTTGGAAACGCAGCGGCCGCCGAAGCTGCCCGCACCTGCCTGAAATACCATCGCAACTCCGAAGCGGAATGGTTTCTAGCCACGCACAACGCCGCAATGGAACCCCATTAACTCTGCCGGAGTCGTGTGATTACTCTTGGAGGGGCGCAGCATTTGGCGTCCCGTCTATCCGCCGCGGTCGTTGCCCGGTCTCGGCTATTTCTTCTTTACCAACCGCGTGACCCACACCAGGATCACCGCTCCAACAAAAGAAACCACGATCCTTCCCACCAATCCGCCTGCGTGCAACCCCAGCAACCCAAACGCCCATCCGCCCACAATCCCGCCCAGGATTCCCAGAATGATGTCCACAAAAATTCCGTAGCCTCCGCCCTTCATCACCTGTCCCGCCAGCCACCCGGCAATCAGGCCGACCACAATCGCAGAAATGAGGCCTTCCATGATTCCTCCTCTTTCGTGAAGTGTAAGGATGGTGCCGCGACGGGCGTTTCTTTTAGAACGTGCCTTTGCCAAATGTCAATCGCAGCCCGGTCGACAGCACTTGGTCATTGCCTTTAAGACCGTTCGGTGGATTCGTGATGTACACGTCGCTGAAGCTGATCTGCCAGCCCAACCACGTTTTCAACTTCGTGGCAGCGTTAATGTCGAGCTGCGTGCGGTAATTCCCGGTGTCGCTGACGTTGGGATAGAACGAAAACCGCTCACTGAAGGTCGTTCGGGCGGTGACCTTCCTGTCCAACTCCTCCCCTACATCCGCCTCTCCGCTCTTCCGCGTAACGGCGGGTTGCGGCGTGGAAGTCGTCGGGGGCGGAGGTGTGGGATTCGCGGTAACCAGCGAGTACGCGGCATAATATTCCTGGTCGAAGCTGCCCCCGCCAAATACGTCGAAAGTCGTGTTCGGCCCCTTCATGGCGTGATATCCGAACCCTCCGCCAAGTACATTGCGCAGGTCCAGGTGTTGAAACGGGTTGGATTCCAGATCGGTGAACGCGAAAACGAACAATCGCCCACTCAGGTTCGGGTCTCCGCGCACCCCGCCGCGAATATCATGAGCCGTGGTGCTGCTGACCCCGTTGACGGTGCTCTTCGCATAGATGGTGTTGCCATACACGGTGATCTTGTCGCGCTCGGTAACCCGCGCGGCTTTGCCGGACACGGTAAAACTGAGCGATTGAGAATTTCCCTGCGTGTTGCTGAGCCCGGTGTCCAGCAGGCCGCTCCAGAAATCCAGCAGTTTCGGGTGGCGTAACCGCTGGATTTCCGCGTTGTAAGCTCTCTCCTCGTCATCGTTCCGCACAGCCACTACCGCCTCTCTGGCAGCCTCGACCTTCCCGGTTTCTTTTGTCGCCACTTCGAACTTTCCTCCTGAAGTGCTCACCGTGCCCACGATCGTTTGGCCGTCCTTCAAGACCAGATGCAAGGGCTGGTCCGACTCCATCGCCGCTACCGCCTCCCACTTGATTTTCACGTCACCCGCAAACTCCGTCCTGAGCAGCAAAGTTACTAGATCCGATTTCACGATGGAGCCCGTGAGCCGGTCTCCATTTCGCAGTGTTACCTCATCCGCGCTCGCTCCCGTGCCGGTCACGAGGCACAGGAGGAACATCAGCATCGCCTGCCGCATAAATCCTCTCCTGATTTTGGTGCCGGGTCCGACTGGGAAGTGATTCCGGTTTTTCCGGAAAATTTGGCTGGTTTGTGGACTTTCTTAGGTTACCTCAGTTCAGGAACTTCCGCCTTCCTCCCCGTTAGAACCAGACGCGGCGGGAGAAACGGCATCGTGTATAATTTCCGGAAAAACGGAACTGTATTTTGCAGCGTCTTCGGCGTTTCACGCTTGGGAAAGGATTTTCATTTGCGTCATTTTCGATGGCTGCTTCTTTTCGTTGTAACAGTTTTACCGGCTGCAGGCTGCCTTCGTTCCCATTCCGCCGCGCCCGAAGCTGGCGCCGCCGATTCTTCCACTCCGCATCCGGCGATCGTCTTTATGACCGACTTCGGCGCCGCCAATGATGCCGTGGCCATCTGCAAAGCGGTGATTCTCAGCATCGCTCCTGACGCCCGCATCATGGACATCACCCATCAAGTGACCCCCTATTCCATCGAAGAAGGCGCGCGCTTTCTGCATGATGTTACGCCTTACTACCCAGCTGGCACGATCTTTTTGGTGGTGGTCGATCCCGGGGTCGGCACCACGCGCAAAGCCATCGTCGTGAAATCCAAAAAAGGCCAATTCTTTGTGCTTCCCGATAATGGCCTCATCACTCCGGTCATCGACCGCGACGGCCTCGACTCCGCCCGCGAAATCACCAACACCGACTGGATGATTCAGGCGCCCATTTCTTCCACCTTCCACGGACGCGACATCTTCTCCCCCGTGGCTGCCCATCTCGCCGCCGGCGGCGACTTTTCTCTCGCCGGCCCCCCAATTTCCCAACTCGTCCGCTTGAATCCCAAAACCGCGGTCATCACCGATCAAGGCATTTCCGGCGACGTCATCGGCCTCGATGATCCCTTTGGCTCGCTCATCACCGACATCCCCGGCGACGAATTCAAGAAACTCGCTTACCGTTTTGGCGACAAAGTTCCCCTGCTCATCGATAAGAAGCCGGTCACTTTGCCCTACGTCAAGACCTTCATGGACGTGCCTGTTGGCGATGCTTTGCTTTATGTGGACTCCCGTGGCCGCGTGGGCATCGCCGTCAATCAAGGCAACTACTCCAAGCAGTTCAACGTCACCCCTCCCGGCACCATGTACATCCCCCGCAAAGGCCTCCCTTTCAAAACCAAGTGAAACTCAGCCATTCCTTGCCGGCTCTCGGCATGTGAAACAACCCCGGAACCCCTTCCGCCATCTCACCGTCTATTTGACAGCCCGCCGGGCCATGAGTCAGGAACCCGGAGCGCGTTTGGTCCTTGCGGTACCTTTCGAATGGTCGCCACACTGCGCGGAGGCTTCATGGGATCAAGCCCAGTCCTCGCTCGACACTTCCCGCGCAACCGATCGTCGCTTTCTGACATTCTCAAGGCTGTTCTTGTTGTCCTTTTCAGCTCGCTCGCTGGGGCCACTGCCGTTCTTGCCGGAGACGTTAGCGGCATGGTCACGAATGCCCAGGGCGGCGAGCCATTGGCCAAGATCCAGGTCGTCCTTCTAGGAACGCGCGTCACCACGGTTACCGGGCCGGACGGAAAGTTTCATTTTTCCCGGCTTCCCGCAGGAGTTTACGTCCTAGAGATCAGCGGCGTGGGCTATCGTTCCTCGAAAGTCCCTTTTCAATTGGCTTCTCCCGACGACACAAAGGAGTTCTGCATTACCCTTGTGCCGGAAACCCTCCGGATCACCGATCACCTCGAGGTGAGGGGCGATGTCTTTGAACCAAAAGACTGGCCCGCCGTGGGTGCGCTTACCTTGACCAGCAATGAGCTACGCCAGACCTCCACCGTCCTGGCCGACGATCCTTTCCGTTCTTTGCAGGCGCTTCCCGGCGTCTCTCCTTCGGCGAACAATGATTTGCTCGCTCAATTCAGCGTCATGGGCCCTCCTTATTCCCAGGTCGGCGTGTACGTCGATGATGTCCTTGTGCCCAATCTTGTCCACACCGTCGCAGGTACGCCGGACGCTCCGAGCCTCAGCTTGTTTACTGGAAACGACGTCGAGGACCTTCGCTTGCTGCCTGTAGCTTATCCGGTTCGCTATGCGGATGGCATCGGCGCTGCCCTGGCTATTCGCACGAGAACCGCAAGCGACGAGGCCCCTCATTTCCACGGTTCCGCGGGCCTGGCCTACAGCGAAATCCTCGGCGAAGGCCGCCTGACCCACAAAGGCACCTGGCTTGTCGACGCGCGCAAAAGCTATATCGGCTACCTGGTGAATGCCGTGGCGAGCACGCCCTTCTCGCAAGACGGTTTTTATGACGCGGACGTCAAGCTCACTTACAATCTCACCGCTAGGCAAACTTTCAGTTTCCTGGTCACAGGCGGCCGCCTCAGCATCGATGACCCGAGCCTGCCTCCAACTTCGCCGCCTAGCGAACTCCGCAGGGGCATCAATGACCTCGCGATCGGCCGCTTGGGTTGGCGCTGGACCCCTTCCGCTCATCTCCTTCTGGATGTGTATGGCGCCCACGTCTCTACGCGTTTTGCAGAGGACAATGCCGCCGCCCAACGCATCGACGAGTCGCGCGACTTCGCGTGGTCTACAGGAACCAACTTTTCCTGGAGCTGGCATCCCAGAGCCATCCTGCAGGCGGGCTATGCGCTGCGCCGGCCTCGTCAGGCTTTCGCCTTTGATTTCTTCGCTATCGGTCAGCCGCCGGTCTTTTCCTCCTCCCGGTTTTCCGATCTTCGCCAGGATGCGTATGTTCAGCAATCGGTCCAGTTCTGGAAGGACCGCCTGCGCTTCGAGGGTGGCTTCCGCTGGGGCAGGCTCAACACTTTGCGCGTCGCACCTTTGAGCGGTCAGTCCTCCTTGACGGTACGGGTTGCTCGGAACACGCAACTTGAGGCCGGCTGGGGACACTACGCACAACTCCCGACGCGCGGCAGCGTTTCCATCCTCACCTTGAACGGCGGAGCCGGTCTCGCATTAGGCGAGCTGCCCCTTTCCTCCTCTCATTTCTTGGTTGCCATCGAGCGAAGGCTTGGTGAGCGCACCCGTTTCCGCGTCGAAGCGTTTGACAGGCAAAATGAAAATCGCGCAGATTTCTATTCCGTCCCGAGCTTTGCTTCTCCGCCGGTCCTTACTGAACCTGCAGCTCTTCTTGGGAGAGATTATTCTCGCGGATTGCAGTTTGTGCTCCAGCGCCGTAGCGAAAACCGCCTCTCCGGATGGATCGGTTACACGCTCACCTTCGCAAAGTCCCGAACCTACCAGGTTCCTTTTCCGCCTCCTCTCGGTCCCATTGGATTCGACCAGTCGTATGCGCCCACTTTGGAAGACCAACGCCACACCGTCAACATCTTCGGCAGCTATCGCCTCACTCCAAGCGTGCGACTCAGCGCCAAAGCCTTTTACGGTTCGGGCTTTCCCGCAGAGCCCCTCTTCCACCTTCCAACGGTTCGTATCGGGCCGTACGAACGTCTCGACTTGCGCGCCGACAAGTCCTGGTCGCTAGGCAAAGGAAGACTCAGCCTTTATACCGAAATCCTGAACACCACCAACCACAACAATCCGCGTTTCGGTACTTCTATATTGAATCCGCCCCCTGCCCCTCCCACTGTCGTGACCGATCCCGGGCTGCCCGTCACACCCACTGTTGGCCTCAGCTTTGATTTCTGAGGGTCTCGCGCGACGATTGCAGCCCAAGGCAGTAAACACACTCTCCCTGCTCTACTCGGGCCGCGCGACTGGTCCGAGACGCGAAGGGTCACGTCTATGGTGCCGGGATTTCTGGTTCTCGACAGATCACGAACCGCGATCATCGGTTGCATTTTTTTCGCCTGCGCCCAACAATGAATCTGATGCAAGCTGTCACGCGAAAGCATTCTATTTTCCATTGCGATTTTCGCTTTACGAGGTTCCGCCATGTTTGAAGCCGTGATTGTTTCTTCCCTCCGCACTCCGGTGGGCCGAGCCTTCAAAGGTTCGCTGCGCGCCACGCGCCCTGACGATCTTGCCGCGCTGGCCATCAAGGAAGCGCTTGCGCGCGTGCCCGGGCTCGAAGCCAAGGAAATTGACGACGTCATTCTTGGCTGCGCCATGCCCGAAGGCGAACAGGGCATGAACGTGGCGCGCATCGCCGCGCTTCGCGCCGGTCTGCCGGTCGAAACTTCCGCCATGACCATCAACCGCTTCTGCTCGTCGGGATTGCAAGCCATTGCGCTCGCGGCGGAGCGCATTCGCGGCGGCGCGGCACAAGTCATCGTCGCCGGCGGCACCGAGTCCATGTCGCTGGTGCCGATGGGCGGCAACAAAGTTTCGCCGAATCCCTGGCTCGTCGACCATTATCCCGACGCGTACATCAGCATGGGGCTGGGCACGGAAAACATTGCGCGAAAATTCGGCATCACGCGCGAACAGGCCGACGAATTCTCCTTGCATTCGCACAAGAAGGCGCTCGCGGCCATCGCTGCGGGAAAGTTCAAGGACGAAACCATTCCCGTGGAAGTGAAAATCACTTCGCTGCCCAACGGCAATGCCGCGTCTTCCAAGGCGAAGTCCGCGCTGAAACCGGTGACGCAAACACTCACGTTTTCCGTGGATGAAGGGCCGCGCGCGGATAGTTCGCTCGAAGCGCTAGCCAAGCTCAAGCCCGCGTTTCACATTAAGGGCACGGTGACGGCGGGGAACAGTTCGCAGATGAGTGACGGAGCGGCGGCCAGTGTGGTGATGAGCGACACGCGCGCGAAATCGCTCGGCGCAAAGCCGCTCGCGCGCTTCCTGGCTTACGCCACGGCAGGAGTTCTTCCTGAAGAATTCGGCATTGGCCCGGTCGCGGCTATTCCCAAGGCTTTGAAACTTGCGGGGCTTTCGCTGAACGACATTGCGGTCATCGAACTCAACGAAGCGTTCGCCGCGCAATCGCTCGCCGTCATCCAGCAAGCCGGTCTGGACCCCGCAAAGGTCAATCCCAACGGCGGCGCGATCGCCCTCGGCCATCCGCTCGGCTGCACCGGGGCGAAACTCACGGCCACGGTTATTCGCGAATTGCAGCGGCGCAACGCGCGCTATGGCATGGTGACCATGTGCATTGGCGGGGGCATGGGCGCCGCCGGTATCCTCGAACGCCTCGCGTGAAAACGAGCAACAGGCAATAAACGGATCACAGACCGAAAACGTAGAAGACGCGGTCGGCGGCGATGGCGATCGATTGGTGACCGTCGATGGTGAAGGAAACCGGATTGGCAACAATCGCGCCGCCGGTCTGAAAATCCCAAAGCGGTTTTCCCGTGCGCGCATCGAGCGCGTAGAAATTGCCTTCATCAGAGCCGGAGAAAACCAGGCCGCCCGCTGTCGAAAGCACGCCGGCCCATGGCGGCGAGTGCAGCTTGAACTCCCAGCGCAACTCGCCCGACTCAGCTTCGAGCGCTTTGATGGCGCCCCAGGCGTCATCCGGGGGAAGCTCGTTTTCGCCGCCGCCCGCGAAGAACGTGCCGACTTTGTAGGGCGTGTCGCGCTTGAAGTAGCGCGCGCCGATTTCGCGCGTGGCCACGTACACGAATCCGGTTTGCGGATCGTAGGAAGGACTGAACCACACCGTCGCGCCATTCAAATTGGGCCAGATGAGATTCCCTTCCTCGGAAGGTTCGTTGTTAGGAAGAGGAATCGGCCGGCCCTTGGCGTCAAGGCCTGAAGCCCAGGTTTGCTTCGCATAGGGCTGGCCGACGATGAATTCTCCGGTGGTGCGATCGAGGAGGTAATAAAACGCGTTGCGGTTGGCGATGGCGATGAGCTTGCGTTTTGCGCCGCCGACTTGCGCGTCGAAAAGCCTGGGCACATGTGCGGCGTCCCAATCGTGAGTGTCATGCGGCGAAAATTGGAAATACCAGCGCAGCTTGCCGGTGTTCGCATCGAGAGCAACGAACGAGCAGGTGTAGAGATTGTCGCCGGGGCGAATGTCGCCATTCCAATCAGGACCGGGATTGCCGATACCCCAATAGACGAGCTTTAATTCCGGATCGTACGCGCCAGTGACCCAGGTGGCGCCGCCGCCGGCTCGCAGGAATAGCCTCGCCGAAAGGCAGCAATGTGTCGAGAAGGGTAGCTACGGCGGCCAAGGCTGTCAATCGTCGGCAGGAACCCCTGTTGGCAGGAACCCCTGCGGGGGAGGCGGCCGCTGTTGCGCTGGAACATTATGGCCTTGACTGGTGTCAAAAAGTCGTAGAATATTATGCCGTTAGACGACATGTCGTTGGAGGACATATGGAGGTAAGCGAGCCGGTCCTGCTGATTCTGCTTAGCCTTGCCGAACAACCGCGCCACGGTTACGCGATCCTGCAGGACACGGAGAGAATGAGCGAGGGGCGCGTGCGGCTGAGCACGGGCACCTTGTACGGCGCGCTCGCCCGCCTGCTCGAAGAAAAGTGGATCGAGCGGTTCAAGGAACAAGACCATTCGCGGGGCAAACAAGCTTACCGGCTTACGGCGGCGGGGCGGCGGAACTTGCAAAGGGAAGTGACCCGTATGAAGCATCTCACGCGGGTGGCCGCGCTGCGCGCGGCGCGGAAGGAAACCTAGCCATGCTGGCGCTCTACCGGTTCCTCCTGCACTTGTATCCCGCCGCCTATCGTTACGAATATGGCGAGGAGATGCTGGAAGTTCTCTCGCAAGTGGCCGGGGAGAACCGCAAAGGCAATGTGCTGGCCCGAGTGTGGTTCGGAGCGCACGAGGCCGGCGGGTTGGTGTTTGGCGCCCTGCATGAACATTTACGCGGTATCACCGGTTTGCATGGCAACGGCAGGTTTTCATCCATGTACTCAGGAGGGAGGTTCGCGATGCGCTCTGAATTCCGGTTTCCGAAAGCTACGGTGGGACTCATGGTGGCCATTCTGGCTGCGGTGATGTGGACCATTGAAAAGGCCAAGGCAATATCAGCCTCCGTACCTCATGCGAATCCCCCGGTCGGTCCAATCCGGCCGGAACAATTTACGATTGTGGAGACGCTGCTCGCGGTTTTGATCTGGGCCATTGCGGCGGGAGCCATCGGCTGGGCGATTGTGTTCGCAATGCGGCGGTCCGGCGTCCACCACCTCTCGGAGATGAATCCGTCTGCGGGCCAGCGTTCCGGCAAGTGAGCGAAATGGTGTGGCTTAGTCTGCTGGTCACTTTCCCCGGAGTTCGTCACCGATGGGACGCTTTACCGAGCACCAACTTTTCCGGCTGGGTTAATGGGTGAAAGGGTCGGTATCTGGCGCTGGGAGAATCTCTGGACCGTCGGGATCGGCGGAGCCGCCTGCTTCGCTAGCGTCCTCTAACGATTTCCCGTTGTCTTTGGTGAGGTTTTCGAGAGTGGATTTCGAGTGCTCGTCCACGGCGCTAACGGCGGCAACCAGGCAGGAGTAGAGAAAGGCTTTCATGCCCTTCCGCAATTGCACCGTAGAGCGCTCGGCGGCGCGGGCCACTTCGGCTTCGAGAGCCCGGCGGCGCTCCTCGCAAGCCGCGCGGTTTTCAGCATCCAGTGAGGAAAGTGCGGAAGCCGCGCGGTCTTTTGTCTCCGCGAGCATGGCATTCATCTGCGATTCGGCCTGGCGCTGGAGCGCGGCAAGAGTGGAGTTGACGGAGCTCTGCACCAGCGCTTGCGCTTCCGACGAACGCGCATCCAGTTTCAGCAGCCCTTCTTGAATCATCGCCTGGCTGCTCTTCAGCAGTCGTTCGAAGCGACGCTCCATGATTCTGGCAGCCGCCCCGTCGAAATCCGCAGATACGCGTGCAACCGCTTCATTCAGCCGCGCCTCAGCCCGGGGTTCCAGCTCGTTGTTCATTTTTTCCAGAAATTTCTGGCAGCGGTCGAGCTCGCGCTTTAGTTCTGTGGCTTGCCGGGCAAGCTTTTGCGTCAACTGTTCGACGTTGGCGCGGTATTTCTCCATTTCTGCTTTCCAATGCGCTGTGATCACGGACGCCGTCACGGCGGCGACTTCGTCCTTGGTGGCAAGCCTGGCCTCCCCCTGCGGACGCAGAAGCTGCTGAACTTCGCGAATGCTCGATAGCCGGACGTCGTCGATAGCCGTGACGGCATTGCGCACGGCTTCCTCCACTTGTTCTGCGGCAGCCGCTTGCACGGCTTTCTCAGCGGCTAGCTGCAACTTTTCCTGGAGCGCGTTGAGTAGGTTGTCCGGCGAAAGAACGACGCGCTCAGGTTCGGGAGCCTCATGCGCGGAGGCTGGCGGCCTCGGGGCGGCTGGCGAGGGAGAGGGAAAAGTGGCGACCTCGGCTAGCTTCTGCTCGAGCGATGCGGGTGATTCTTGCTGCTCTTCTATTTCCGCCGTTTCGGTTTCAAAGGGGGACGGTAGCGGTTCGAGTATTGTCTCTATTGTCTCTGTGACGGTGAACTGAGGCATCGAGCCGTTAGTTTCGGCAAAGCTCAGCCAGTCTGGCGGCGGAGAAATAATGCCCCAAACGTTAGAAGGACTCTCGAGTTCCACGCCCACTTGTTGCAATTCGCGCGTGCTTTGCGACGGGTGTATGGACCGTACTCTGGCGCGAATCGCTGGCGGCTTGGGCTCTACGTTCAAACCCACGACTTGCAGCGTGACCCAGGTCCCCACACCGTAATCGTGGCGGGAAGGATAGCGGCAGCCGTGTAGGTTTACGCTCGTCGAGACGGTTCTTTCGACAATGGGCTCACCGATGCGGTTTTGACCCAGGACAATCAGCGGAACGGAGCGATCGATGCGCGTGCTGCGGCGCGACTCTTCTTTCGCAACGTTATCCGGGGTTGTCGCAACAGAGGATTGGCTCACGTCTGCTCCCTGGAAATGCGCACTGGGTTTCCCAGGTATTTGGAACGACACCCTTTCACCGGGGGAGCTCCGCCGCTCCCCGGATCCTGAGTCCCCTAATGGTAGCGGAACTGTGCCTCGTTGTCGAATCCTTCCCATGTTCGATCTGAACGGCCCAGGTCGCCAGGCGGCCAAGACGATTTTGGCGCGACGAAACGGCGGGTCTTTGATAGGCTTGCGCGTCGGAAGGAGGGAATCCCCATGCGCCGTTTTCTTGTTTTAGTTTTGGCTGGCCTGCTGATTCCCATTTTTACGGGGGGACAGACGCCGCAGCGGGTCGCCATTCGCGCGGGCAAATTAATCGATGGAAAGAGCGACAGGCCGGTGGACAACGCGCT
>Ga0209577_10000349_pt1 | contig 47134 bp, 43 predicted proteins | sample GraSoiAngelo_109_FD_185874 | JGI IMG/M metagenome (GOLD analysis project Ga0209577, IMG submission 185874) | Grasslands soil microbial communities from the Angelo Coastal Reserve, California, USA - 14_0903_12_20cm (SPAdes) (version 2) | ecosystem: Environmental > Terrestrial > Soil > Grasslands... | reverse complement strand
ACTCGGGGAGCCGCAGCGCGAGATCCGCCGCACGCCACTGGAAGGCGAGTGCCTGCACTCGTAGCCGTGCCGGAGTCTGTCGGACCGGCTCGTCGTGCCACCTGCCCTTCCGCCCCGCACCGCGCGGCGGCAGGTACGCCAGCGCCACGGCGCCGCAGGCGAGCAGCACCGCGGCGAGCCACCACCTCAACTCACGCGCCATCGCGAGCTCCGTAAGGCGCAAACCGCGAAGCCGGCCGTCCATCCGAGCGCAGCCCACGGTCCCCAAGGCGGCAGGGTGACCGGAGTCGGTCGGGCGGCGAGGATCTCCGATCGCCACAGCGCAACGAGGCTATCGATGCTCACGCCGGCGGCGCTGGCGAGGCGGTCGGCGATCGGTGCACCTGGTGTCCCGACCAGACGGTGATATGCCTCTCGGCCACCGAGCCGCAGCGCGATATGCACCAGGGCGGCGCGGGCGTCGTAGGTCAGCGGGCGTGGCAGCACTCCCGGGGGCAACGATCGCAGCAGCTCGCTGCACGCCGAATCGCTGCCCGTCCCGCACAACTGCAGCGCCGGCTTGCGCGCGCCGTGGTCGGAATAGCCGAAGTATTCCGCGAATGACCGAAACACCAAGGCTCGGCGCTCGCCGGCGCTCGGATACCACTGTTGCAGCGGGTCAGGCGAGTCGCCCAACGCGAGCGCGTTGCGGCAGTCGCCGATCGCGCCGAGGAAACAGTTGCGGGCTGCCTGGGAAGGAGCGGTCACGAGTTGCACATAGACCGCCGCGCGCGCCTGCACCGGATGAATGATCGGCAGCACCGATCCCCCCAGCCAGTCTTGCAGCGCTCTGTCGGGCCGACCGATCGGCACGTTGGTGAGGAGGAGCATGGCGAGCGACGCGACGTCTTTGTCCCAGGGCACTTGGATCGCACCCCGCCGCATCGGCTTCGGGCTGGTGGTGTCGGGGTCATACGGAGCGATGAGATAGGGGCGCTGCGCGAGCTGCTGCGCCTCGCTGCCGTACAGGCTGTCGATCACCGGCCAGGCCCGGGCGGCGGCTTCCCGCAGCTTCGCCGGGGACGGGTTCGTGACGATCCGCAGCGCGCCCACGCTGATCGTGTCCGTTCCCCCGGCCGCCCGCGCGTGGTTGAGGCTGTCCACCATGTCGGCCACGGCGCTGGCGCGGCGCCACTCGCGTAGCAGGCTGTCCGCTCGGGCCTGGAGCCGCTCGACGCTCTGACCCGCGAGCCTTCCCGCGACCAGGGCGATCACCAGTGTGAGGAGACACAGACGCACAGAGACGTACCCGTGTCTTGCGAGCACCTCGGGTTTTCCCATCCTAAAGGATGGGCTCGGCACGGCACGACGCTGAAGCGTATTGTGCTTCAGCACAATGCTGTGCCGAGCCCACGCTTTAGCGTGGGAATCCGGCGCGCGACGGTTCTCCCACAACCATCTACACATCGATCAGCATCCAGCGGCCGGTGAAGATCGCAAGCGGGCCGGGCCAGTTGAGGACCGCGACTTGCAGCTTGCCGAGCAGATCGACATCGACGTTCGCGACCCCGGCGATGATCTGAACGAGAATGACGCTGCCGATGAGCCCGAGGATGATCCCGGCGGTGCGCGCCGTGCCCGCCGAGACCGCGAAGAACACGGCGTAGGCGACGAGCACCGCGAGCGCGAAGCGGATGGCCAGCGCTCCGGGGTATCCCTGCAGCCCCGCGGGGATCGTGGCGCTCCAGGTCGCGAGCAGCGCGCCCGCCGACACCGCGACGATGGGCGCGGCGAGCAGCGTCGCCCCGGCACCGAACCGCAGCAAGACATACCGCCACCGCGGCAGCGGCAGCGACAGCGCGTGCACGTGGCGACCGCGATGATCGGGCGCCCAGGTGGCGATCGCGACGAGCAGTCCGAGGGCCGCGGCGAGCACGGGGTACAGCGTTCCCCAAGACTGCACGGCCTGCAGTAGCTCGCCCGCCTGCAACGGGCTCGCGTCGGCGCGCGCCGCGCCCTGGACGGAGACGATCGGCAGCGCGAACGCGGCTACGCTCCCGAGCGCGACGATCAGCCGGGTCCACTTCCATTGACTGTACAACATGACGCGGAACATGGCGGCCTCCTTAACTGGAACTGGACGGGCCTCGGAAGCTGCGCAGCAGCTCCACGAACCCTTCCTCGAGATCCAGGTCGATCACGTCGTTCAAGGCGGCGCCGATCGTCGCGAAATACGCCGCCATTTCCGGCTCCCAATCGCGCACCACCCACGTTTCCGCGCCGCCGTTGACGTGCTCGCGCGCCAGGATCACGAACGGCGCCCCGGCGGCGCTCGGGGGCGCGCCCGCGACGCGCAGCCGCTTGATCCCGTTCTTGAAGCGCGTCATCGGCACCTCGGTGATGAGGCGGCCGTTGTCCATGACGCCGATCCAGTCGCAGATGCGCTCCAGCTCGTGGACTAAGTGACTGGAGATGAAGACCGTCGCCCGCCGTTGTGAGACGTAATCGAGCAGGGCCGACAGCACATCCCGTCGCACCACCGGATCGAGCCCGTCGGTCGGCTCGTCCAGCACGAGCAGGTCCGGTCGCTGCGCCAGCGCGAGCAGCGTCATCAGTTTCCCTTTTTGCCCCTTCGACAACCGTCCGAACGCGGTGCGCCCATCCAGCTCGAACTGACGCAGCAGGCGTTCGGCGCAAGGCGAGTCCCAATGCGGGTAGAACGCGGCTTGAAAGCGCAGCGTCTCTCGGACGGTGAGCGTGGGGTCCAGGTGCGGCTGCTCCGGCACGTACCCCACGCGGGCCAGCACGCGCGGCGCGGCGTCGGGGATCGCGTCGCCCAGCACGGTGATGCGGCCCGCGAGCGGCCGCAGCAGGCCCAGCACGAGCCGGATGGTGGTCGTCTTGCCGGAGCCGTTGGGGCCCAGGAATCCGTAGATGGCCCCGGACGGGACATTCAGGTCCAGCTGCCTGAGCTGGAACGCCCTGCCCGCGCGATAATGCAGCTGTCGGATCTCGATGGCGTTGGTCATGCCGTTCCTACTCCGATCTGTTCCGCGATCGCCGCCTGCAGCTCGGCCAGGGACACGCCGAGGCGTCCGGCTTCGCCCAGCATCTGACGAACCAGGGTAGTGGCCTGCCGGGCGCGCTCGCGCGCCCGGCCTTCGGGCGGGACCTCGCGCACGAACGTCCCCGCGCCCTGGCGTATTTCCACGAACCCGTCGGTCTCCAGGTCTCGATAGGCTTGCACCACCGTTGCCGGGTTCACGCGCAGCTCTCCGGCGAGGTGCCGTACCGAAGGGAGCGCCGCACCAGGGCGCAACTCGCCCGCCGCGATCGCGACGCGCAGCCGGTTCGCGATTTGGGCGTACAGCGGGTTGGGACTGCGAGGATCGAGTTGTTCGAACACCGGCCCGCATGTGTATTATTGTTATGATACAGTGATACAAGCGACTGGCCCTGTCAACCCTGGATGGTCGCAGGCCAGTGGCCCTTGCTCCGCAAGTTGTTTATTTTCAAAGACTCTGAACGTTGTGGGGGAAGTGGTAGACGTGGCGACAGATCATCTGGCAGCGCTTTTCGCCGAGCACGCGAAAGCGCATCCCGACCGGGAGTTCTTGGTCTTCGGATCACGCCGGATGAGCTATGGGCAGGTGGCGCGCGAAGCAGGTGCGCTCGCCCACGCGCTGGACGAGTTGGGCGTACAGCCGGGCGATCGGCTGGCGGTCGACCTGCCGAACTGGCCGGAGTGGGTGGTGGCCTTCCTGGCCGCGGCTTTCCGCAGCGCCGTGTTGGTTCCCCTCGACCCCTCGCTCAGTATCCACGAGCTCAAGTACCAACTGCGGCACGCGCAAGTGCGCGCCGCCGTCGTGGCCGAGAGCTACGACGGGGTCGACTACCTGGAGCTGTATCATGGATTGCTTCCCGACCTTCCGGAGCTGCGCGCCCTGGTGACGGTGGGTGCCTCCGAGCGCTGGCTCGACGACCGAGTGTACCGCTACGCGGACCTGGTCTCGAGGGTTCCGGATCCCGCGCCGGCGACCGTCGCGGGTGATGCCACGCAGCCGCTCGCCATTCTCTTCACGTCGGGGACGATGGGGAAGCCGAAGGGCGTAGCGTTGTCGCATCGCAATATCGTGTTGACGGCCCGGGCCTCCGGTGAAGCGCTCGCTCACACCGGCGACGACCGCGTGCTCGGCGCGGTTCCCCTGTTCACCATCTTCGGAGTGCACGTCGTCGCGGTCACCATCACCGCGGGCGCGACCCTCGTGCTGCAGGAGCGCTTCGACGCACCCGGCGCCCTGGACTTGATGCGGCGCGAGCGGCTCACGATGGTGCACGGCGTTCCCACGATGTTCGAGCTCCTCATGCGCGATCCCTCGTTCGAGGAGCAGCCACCGACGACGTGCCGCTCAGGGCTGGTCGCGGGGAGCCAGGTCTCCCCGGCGTTGGCCGGCCGGATCCGGCGGTGGTGCGACGTCCAGATCGCCTACGGGCTGACGGAAACGGGTCCCACGGTGACGATCACCCGCTTCGCGGATCTCCCGGAGCGGCGGACGGAGACGGTGGGTCGGCCGATCCCGGGGGTCCTCGTGCGCGTCGTGGACCTGACGAGCGGCGCGCTCCACGGTCCCGAGGCGGTGGGCGAGCTGGCGGTGAAGGGACCGAACGTCATGCTGGGCTACGACCGGATGCCCGGCGAGACGGCGCGATCCCTCAGCCCCGAGGGATTCTTTCTGACGGGCGACCTCGCGATCGTGGACGAGGCGGGCTACGTCAAAATCGTGGGCCGCCGCAACGAGCTGATCATCCGCGGCGGCTATAAGATCTATCCACGCGAGCTGGAGGACCTCCTCCGGACGCACCCTGCCGTGGGCGACGCGTGCGTCGTCGGCATCCCCAACGACACGTTGGGCGAGCTGATCTGCGCCTGCGTCGTGGCCACGGAGGGATCCATCCTGACGGGCGACGAGCTCAAGGCCTTCTGCCGTGAGAGCGTCGCCGACTACAAAGTGCCGGACCTGGTGCGCTTCTTCGACGCCTTCCCGCTGACCGGCAGCGGCAAGGTGAAGCGACGGGAGCTCACGCAGGTCATCGGCCTGGAACTGAGTGCAACCACATGACACCGCAGCCGCAAGCCCATTTACCACGACCGGTTCACCACGAACCCCCCGCCCACGCACCCAACGCGGCCCTGCTGATCGACTTCGACAACGTGACGATGGCGATCCGCTCGGACCTGCAGACGGAGCTCAAGCGGCTCCTGCAATCCGACATCATCCGCGGGAAAGTCGCCGTGCAGCGCGCCTACGCCGACTGGCGGCGCTACCAGCAGTACGTCGTGCCGCTGGCGGAGTCCTCGATCGACCTCATCTTCGCGCCGGCCTACGGCTCCAACAAGAAGAACGCGACCGACATCCGGCTGGCGATCGACGCGCTGGAACTCGTCTTCACGCGGCCCGAGATCGGGACCTTCATCCTCCTCTCCGGGGACTCGGACTTCTCGGCCCTGGTGCTGAAGCTCAAGGAGTACGGCAAATACGTGATCGGCGTAGGGATCCGCGAGTCGTCGAGCGACCTGCTGATTCAGAACTGCGACGAGTACTACTCGTACAACGAGCTCGCGGGCTTCACCAAGGAGAGCGACGTCACCTACGTGCGCCGCGATCCCTGGGAGCTGGTCGTCGAAGCGGTGAAGCAGATGACGGCGCACAACGACGTGATGCGCTCCGACCGCCTGAAGCAGGTCATGCAGGAGATCGACCCGACGTTCGACGAGAAAGACGCAGGGTTCTCGCGCTTCTCGAAGTTCGTGGTTGAGGCGGCCCACAAGGGCCTCATCCACCTCACCAAGCTGGACAACGGGCAGTACGAGATCGCGCTGGGCGCAGGCGTCCCCGGCGCCGCGGCGCAGCCGGCCTTTGCCGGCATCGAGCCGGCGCGCGATGGCGACGACCGGTCGCACCGGGGTGGGGGTGGGTCGCGCCGGCGGTCGGAGGAAGGCCGCGGCCGGCGTGGTGCCGGCGGCGAGCGAGGCGAGCGGGCGGAAAGCGGAGGGTTCTCGCTCGGTGAGGCGTACGGCCTCCTGAAGCAGGCCCTCTCGAGACTGGGCGGTGGCGAAAAGCCCGTCAGCGCGGACCAGCTGCGTGACACCATGGTCGAGCTCAAAGGCGCGGAGGCCGAGCCGCTCGACCCGGAGCGCTTCCCCAAGCTGCTGCAGCAGGCGCAAGAGGCCGAGATCATCGATCTCTCCAAGGAGGACGACGGAGCCTACGCCGTGAAGTTGCGGGAGGAGACACGCGGCGTGCCGGCCCCCGAGCCAATCGGCGCGGCCGACATAGACGAGGCGAACGACCCGCCAATGCCGGCGTCGTCGGCGCCACCGTCGATGCGACCGGCGCAGCCGCCCGCGGGAGGAGGGGTGCCATCGCGCGGCGCCCGGTTCCGGCGCGGCTCCCGCGGGGCACACCGCGCGCCGCCCCCGGAGATCCAGCAGATCGGCGTCGTGGAGATGGACCCGAACTTCAAGCCGCGCGTCGAACTGGTGCCGACGCGCACCCCCACCCCCACCCCCACCCCCGCCCTCGAGCCCCCCGCCTCGGAAGCCGAGCCGCCCAGGGCGCCGACGGAGGAGAATCGCCGTGAGCGCGGCGGCCGCGGCGGAGGGCAGGGTGGGCGCGGTCGGCGTGGTGGCGGTGGTGGCGGTGGTGGCGGTGGGGGGGGCGCGGGGGGCGGTCCGCGAGGCGACGATGCAAATCGGGGTGATCGGGGAGGGGAGCGCGGTGAGCGCGGTGGTCGCGGTCGCAGAGGTGGTCGGGGCCGGGGTGGACGCGAACGCCCGGCTGCTGACGAGCGCGGTACCGACCAGCAGGCGCCCGCGTTCCGGGCGGCCCCGCGGCCGCCCGAGTCGTCCCCGTCGGCTCCCCCTCCCCCGGAACCGCGTGCCGCCGAGCCCGAAGTCGAGGGCGAGTCATTCTGGTCGAAGGTGAAACGCGGACTCACCGGCGGCGCGTGACGGGTGCGGCGCTCCCGGCGGCGTTCTACGCGCGACCCACATCTGAGGTCGCGCGTAGGCTTTTGGGCCACGTTCTCGTGAGCCGGGTCCGAGGCCACCGCGTGGCCGGCCGTATCGTTGAGACTGAGGCGTACGTGGGCCCTGACGACCCGGCTTGCCACGGCTACCGGGCGCGTCGCACCCGCCGCAACGCGAGTCTGTTCGGGCCGCCCGGCACCGCGTACGTCTACTTCACCTACGGGATGCACTGGTGCCTGAACGCGGTGACGGAAGCGATGGGGTTTCCCGCCGCCGTGCTGATCCGCGCGCTCGAGCCCGTGGCGGGACTCGCGACGATGCGTCGGCGGCGGGGCGGCGTGCCGGACAGCGAGCTGTGCTCGGGGCCGGCGAAGCTGTGCGCGGCGCTGGGCGTGACCGGCCGGCTCGATGGGGTGTCGCTCCAGCGGGGCGTGCTGCGTGTCGTAAGAAACCCTTCACGACAGCTACGCACCATCATCGCGACACCGCGCATCGGTATCTCGCGGGCCACCGACTGGCCGCTGCGGTTCCTGATCGAGGGCTCGCCATGGGTCTCCCGCTAGGACTGCTGCTCGTGCTCCAGCACCCGATCATCCTCGACGGCCACATCGACACGGCGCAGCGCATGCTCGACATGAAGGCCGACATCTCGGCGCGGTTGCCGGACGGCCACGTCGACCTCCCGCGGATGCAGGAAGGCGGCCTCTCGGCCGCGTTCTTCTCGATCTGGGTCGACGCGCGTTACGGGCCGGGCACCGCGTTCCGACGGGCCCTGGCGTTGATCGATGCGGTGCAGGTGCTGGTGGATACGCAACCCGGCGCCGAGCTGGCGACGGACGCGGACGAAGTGCGGGGGGCCGTGGCGCGGGGTCACATCGCCGTGCTGATGGGCGTGGAGGGCGGCCACGCCATCGAGAACTCGCTCGCACACCTCGACTCGTTGTATCGCCGGGGCGTGCGCTACATGACGCTCACGTGGAACAACGGCAACGATTGGGCCGGCTCGGCCACCGACGAGCGACGCCACGGGGGCCTCACCGATCTCGGCAAGCGCGTCGTGCGGCACATGAACGAGCTGGGAATGCTGGTGGACGTGTCGCATGTCTCGGACTCGACCTTCTGGGACGTGCTGGCAACGACCTCGCGGCCCGTGATCGCCTCGCATTCGTCCTGCCGGGCGATTGCCCGTCACCCGCGGAACCTGTCGGACGCTCAGCTGCGCGCCATTGCCAAGAACGGCGGCGTCGTGGGCATCAACTTCTATCCGGTGTTTCTCGACGACCACTTCCGGGAGCAGTACGAGGAGTTGCGGCGCCGTCTGCGGCCCGAGACCGACGCGATCCATGCGCGTTACCGGGGGCGCCCGGGGGAGTCCGCGTTCGAGGTCGACAAGTTCGTGGGTGACAAGGCGGAGAGCCTCGGCGTGCCCGGGCTCGATCGGCTGGTGGACCACATCGACCACGCGGTCCAGGTGATGGGCATCGACCACGTGGGGCTGGGAAGCGACTTCGACGGCATCAGCGTCCTGCCCGCTCCCATGAAAGACGCGACGTCGCTGCCCTTGCTGGTCGCGGCCTTACGGGCGCGCGGCTACGCGGACGGCGACGTCGCGAAGATCCTGGGAGAGAACTTCCTCCGGCTACTCAGTGCCCTTCGGTGACCCCTTCCTTGGCGCTGCCCAAGCTGTAGCGGATGCCACCCTGGAACGTGTGGGTCGTGCCTTGGATCAGGAAGCCCCGGGCCGACGACGTCAGAATGTAGTGGCCGTACAGCGCGAGCCGCCCCTGCTTGATGTCGACCCCCCCCATCCACCAGAAGAACGCCTTGCTCGCCGCTGCGTCGGCTTCGTCCTGCAGCTGGGAGAACTGCGACAGCGTCTGGCAGCTCGAGCACGTCACCTGGGGGTTCAGCAGCTGCATGATGGCGAACCCGCCGCCGCCGAACGGCTCGACTCGCTTTTGCGCTGGAAAAGCGAGTACCCCGATCATGATGCGGCGCATGTCGTGGAACGCGACGTTTCCCGGCTCGATCGTCCCGTCGGGCTCGACCATCGTCGTGTGCCGGTCCGAAAGGAAGAACGATTGCTCATACGCGAGGTACAGCGCCGTGCGCTTGCCGGTCACCAGCCAATGGCCGCCGAACGTCGGCTCAAAGGCGTAGCTGTCGTAGTTGGTCTTGAACACGAACAGACCGCCCTGCGCGCCCCAGTACCACTTGTGATTCCAGTCGCTGCTCCGTTGCTCGTACGTCGGCCCACCGCGCGTTGGTCGCGGGGCTTCCGGCGGCTTGCCCCCAGCCGCGATGATCGAGTCGCGCTTCTCTTTGGGAATCGGGGGCGGGAGCTCTTCGTGCGGGCCGCCGCCCCCGATGAAGAACGAGAGTCCCGCGGAGCCGATCACGTGCCCCACCCACGTCGAGGACAAACAACAGCTACTCGGGGCATAGTACGCACGCGCTTCGAGCCGCAGCGCCAGCCGGTCGGTGAGGAAGATCCGGTCGCCCAGTCCGCCGTGCCCTGCGAGTAGATGAAAGTTGTACGGTGGATTCACGCCCATATCGATGTACGAGAAGCCGCCCAGCACATACAGGACGTTGTGCGCGCCCCCCCCGTTGATGACGAGGCTAGCGCTGCCGGTGCGTACCTGCGTGTGTGCCCCGCCGGATTTCGGGAAGGGGTAGGCGACGTTGCCGTCGACCTCGAGGCCGAGGTAATCGTTGAAATAGAATGCGAGCCGGCCGCCACCGCCGAACTGGTTGTCGAGCTGGAACTGCTTGTCGTAGCGGCTGTAGCTGCCGAAGCCGCCGATCTCGAGCTGGTGGGCATGCTGGGCCCTCAGGGTCCCGGCCCCGGCTGCCAACAACACCCCGATCACAGTGACTGCCCGCATGGACGACTCCTCGGTGGTCGGAAAAAGCGACCCCCAAAATAGGGGTTTCGGTCGGAAAACGCGATACCCCTTCGCTTTAAGCCTCGAAACCTTGAAAGTACTTGAGGTCCAGGACGGTACGATAGTCACTCTGTACCGAACAAACACCGAAAAACGACCGTCAGATCAAGCCCAACCGGGTACCGACTCGCTTAAAGGCCTGCAGCGCGAAATCGAGGTCCTCCCGGGTGTGGGCGGCCGACAGCTGGCAGCGGACTCGGGCATGGCCTTGCGGGACCACCGGATGGCCGAACCCCGTGACAAACACCCCCTGATCGAGCAGCAGCTCGCTCATCTGAATGGCCTGGGCGGTCTCCCCCAGGATCACGGGGATGATGGGGGTCTCGCCCGGCAGGGGCTTGAACCCGAGGGCGATCAACCGTCCACGGAAGTAGCTCGCGTTCTCGTGCAGCCGGCTCACCAGCTCCGGGTGCCGCTCGACGTGGCGCACCGCCCCGAGGGCGCTTCCGGCGACCGTGGGGGGGAGCGCATTGCTGAACAGCTGTGGGCGGGAGCGCTGCGTCAGATAATCGGCGAGCGCCGCCGGGCCCGCGGTGAAGCCACCGGCGGCTCCGCCAAGCGCCTTGCCGAGCGTCGAGGTGATGATGTCCACTTCTCCGAGCATGCCGTAGTGCTCGGCGGTGCCGCGGCCGGTCTTGCCGAGCACGCCGGTCGCGTGGGAGTCGTCTACGGCGACCACGGCGCCGTATTGCCGCGCCAGCGCGACGATGTCGGGGAGCCGGGCGATATCGCCCTCCATTGAGAACACGCCGTCGGTGAAGATCAACTTGAGCGGTGCGTCCCGTGCCCGTTTTAAGGTCTGCTCGAGGTCGCCCATGTCGGCGTGCTTATAGACCGCGGTCTGGCACTTGGTGACCGCCTTCGCCAGGCGGATCGAATCGATGATCGAGGCGTGATTCAACTGGTCGGAGATGACGATGTCCCGCTCGCCCAACAGGGTGGGACAAAGCCCCTCGTTCGCGTTCCAGCAGCTGACATATGTGAGTGAGGACTCACATCCGACGAATTGCGCGAGTGCCGCCTCGAGCTCCCGGTGGATCGTAAATGTGCCGCAGATGAACCGGACCGAGCCAGTGCCCGCGCCGAACGCGTCGAGCGCCCGGTGGCCGGCAGCCACGACCTCCGGGGCGTTGCAGAGGCCCAGGTAGTTGTTGGACGAGAGAATCACGACCTCACCGCGCCCTTGCATCTTGACTCTGGTGGCTTGCGGCGACTCCAGGTAATTGAGGCGCTTGTATACGCCGTCGCGCTTGAACTGCTCCAGCTCGCTCTCCAGCCTCATTCCGAGCGTCATGCGATCTCCAGGATGATCTTGCCGGCGTCGCCCCCGCGGATCGCGGCGAGCGCTTCGTCGACCTTGGCGAGGGGAAACTGGTGCGTGATGACCGGGCGCGGGTCGAGCAGGCCGGCCGTGAGATAGCGCCGCATCTGCTGCCACGTGTCGTACATCTTCCGGCCGATGACGCCGTACACGGTGATCCCCTTGAAGATGATCTCGGTGGCGAAGTCGACGGGCACGTCGCCCTTGGGGATGCCGAGCAGCTGCACCCGACCGCCCAGGCGGACCGCGGCGAATGCTTGGTGCAGGGCGGAGGGGACGCCCGACATCTCGCACACCACGTCGGCCCCGTCGCCGCCCGTCTCCTCCACGACCGTGCGCACCACGTCGTCCCGCGCCGCGTTGATGACGACGTGCGCGCCCATCGTGCGGGCGAGCTCGAGGCGCTTCGGGTTCACGTCGGACGCGATGACTTTCGCCGCCCCCGCGGCGCGGGCGATGCCGACCGCGAAGCAGCCGATCGGGCCGCACCCCACGATGAACACGGTGCTGCCGGACACGTCCGCCGTCAGCACCGCGTGGAAGGCATTGCCCATCGGGTCCATCACGGCCCCGACGGTGGTCGGAATGCCGTTCAGGGGCAGCACGTTGGTGGCGGGCATCGCGATGTACTCGGCGAACGCCCCGTCCAGGTCCACGCCGATGATCCGCGTGTTGCGGCAGATGTGCCCGTTCCCGGTGCGGCACTGCATGCAGTACCCGCACACGATGTGGCCCTCGGCCGTCACCGGCTGCCCGACCTTGAGCTCAGCGACGCCGTCGCCCACCGCGACGATCTCACCCGCGAACTCGTGGCCGATCACGAGGGGCGGTTTGAGGCGTCCCTGCGCCCATGTGTCCCAGTCGGCGATGTGCAGGTCGGTGCCGCACACGCCGGCGTGCCGCACGGCGATGAGCACCTCCCCGGGACCGGCGGACGGTTTCGCGACGGTCGTGACCTTCAGACCCGGGGCGCGCTTCTCCTTGACGATCGCTTGCATGTGAGCTCAGGATGGGGACCCCGGGCCACCGGCCCGGGGTCAGCCGAGCGAACCCACCTCGGGGCGGCTGACCCCGGGGCGCTGCCCCGGGGTCCCCGGGAGCGGGCGGCAGGATGTGTCAGAAGATCGATCGCGTAAACCCGCCATCTACCTGTAGCACAGCGCCGGTAATATAACTGGCTCGTTCGGAGGCCAGGAACGCGACCGCCGCGCCGAGCTCGTCGGTGCGTCCCATGCGGCCCAGCGGAATCGCCGCCACCAAGTCGCGCATCACCTCCTGCGACCCGCGGTTCTCCCGCTTGGCGCGGGTTTCGGTCAGCTCGGTGATGCGCTCGGTGGCGATGAACCCCGGACAGATCACGTTGACCGTGATCCCTTCCGGCGCCACCTCGTCCGCCAGCGCCTTCGCGAAGCCCAGGACGCCGGCGCGCGCGGTGGTGGAGAGGATGAGTCCGGGGAGCGGCTGTTTGGCGGCGACGGAGGCGAGGCAGATCACCCGGCCCCACTGGAGCTGCCGCATGATCGGCACGGCGGCGCGGGCCAGGTGCACGGCGGAGAGCAGGTTCAGCTCCACGGCGCGGTGAAACGCCTCTCCGCTCAGCTGGCTGAACGGTGCGGCCGGTGGACCGCCCGCATTGCAGAACAGCACGTCCAGCCGGCCCAGCTCACGGTGCACTCGTGCGACGAGCCCCTCGGCCTGCGCCGGGACGCCGACGTCGCCCGGCCCGGCGGTCACATCCTGCCCGGTCTCGGCGCGGAGCTCGACGGCGGCCCGCTCGACCGATTCCTGGTGGCGGCCGTTCACGACGACGCGCGCGCCCTCCTGCGCCAGCGCCTTCGCCACGGCGCGGCCCAGCCCCTTGGTGCTGCCACACACCAGGGCGACGCGGCCGGCAAGGCCGAGATCCATGGGGCGGAATTCTACCGGACGGCGGGAACGGCGGCCGGCTCGATGCGCACCGCGCAGCACTTCAGCTCGGCCATCTTCGCGTAGGGATCGAGCACCGGGTTGGTGAGCAGGTTCGCGGCAGCCTCGCGGAAATGGAACGGCACGAACACCTGCCCGCGCGCCACCCGGTCGGAAATCCGGCAGGAGATGACGAGTGAGTTGCGCCGGGAAGTCACGCGCGCCAGGTCCCCTTCTTCGATGCCGAGTGCGGCGGCGTCCGCCGGGTTGATCTCCATGATGGCCGTCGGCTCACGCTGGTCGAGCCCGGTCGCGCGACGGGTCATGGTCCCGGTGTGCCAGTGATACAGCTGGCGGCCCGTGTTCATCACGAACGGGTACGCGTCATCCGGAAGCTCGACGGGCGGCCCATACTCGACGGGCACGAAGATCGCCTTGCCGTCCGTCGTGGGGAACCGCTGGTCGAACAGGAAGGCGGTGCCCGGATGGGCGGCGGTCGGCACGGGATACTGCAGGCCGGCGCCGTCGAGTCGCTCGTAGGTGACGCCCGCCCAGCTCGGGGTCACGCGCACGATCTCCCGCATCACGTCCTGCGCCGTCGTGTGGGCGGTCTTGAGGCCGAGCCGGTTCGACAGCTCGATCAGGATCTGCAAGTCGTAGCGCGCGTCGCCCGGCGGAGTCGCCGCCTCGCGCGCAAGCTGGATCCGGCGCTCGGTATTCACGAAGGTCCCGGTCTTCTCGGCGAAGCTCGAGCCCGGCAGGACGACATCCGCGTAACGGGCCGTCTCCGTGAGGAACAAGTCGTGCACCGCGAGGAATTCCAGCTCGCGGAACCAGTGCTCGGCGTGGGCGATGTCGGGATCGGAGATGATCGGGTTCTCGCCCATGATGTACATGCCGCGGACCCCGCTCTCGTGCTTCACGATCTCCGTGACCATGAGCCCCTCCTTGAGCGAGAGGGACTCCGCGGGGACGCCCCAGACGTGGGCGTACTCCGCCCGGATCTTCGGGTCTTTGACCGACCGGTAGTCGGTGTAGACGAACGGGATCGCCCCCACGTCGGAGGCGCCTTGGACGTTGTTCTGGCCGCGCACCGGCATCATCGCCGCACCCCAGCGGCCGATCATGCCGCAGGCGAGCATGAGGTTGAGCAGCGACGCGACCAGATCGGTGCCGTTGGCGTGCTGCGTGAGTCCCATCGCCCACAGGGTGCTCGTCTTGGGGCCCTTCGCGTAGATCTCCGCCGCGCGCCTGATCAGCTCCGCCGGGACGCCCGTGATCTTCGCCGCGACCTCCGGCGTCAGGGCCCGCACGGACTGCCGCACCGCGTCGAACCCGGTCGTGCGCGCCGCGATGAACGGCTTGTCTTCGAACCCGCGCGCGACGATGTGATTGAGCATCGCGGTGAACAGCGCCACGTCCGTGCCGGGCTGCATCTGGAGATGGACGTCGGCCCGCCCGGCCAGCTCGGTGCGGCGGGGATCGGCCACGACGAGCGTGGCACCGCGCTGCTGCGCGCGCTTGATCGCCGCGCCGAACACGGGGTGCGATTCGGTCGTGTTGGCGCCGGCGATGAAGATGACATCCGCGGCGTGCTCGACCTCACGCATCGAGCCGGAGGCCGCCGACGTGTTGAGCGCTCGCTGCATCGCCGCGACCGAGGTCGAATGGCACAACCGCGTGCAGTGGTCGATGTTGTTGGTGCCGAGCGCTCCGCGGAACAGCCGCATGAGGACGTAGTTCTCTTCATTCGAGCACTTGGCCGAGGAGAAGCAGGCGAGCGCGTCGCCGCCGCGCGCGCCTTTGATACGCAACAGCTCCTGCGTGGTGAGCTCGAGTGCCTCGTCCCAGCTCGCCTCGCGGAACGGCTCGTACCAGGACGCCGGCGTGGCCCCGCGGTCGCGGATGTCCAGGTCGAGCCGCTCGAGCAGCGATAGCTCGCGCAGCGATTTGCCGACCGAGCGCGGCGGGCCCGCCGGCTTCGCATTCTGGCCCTCACCTTCGATCGTCTGCCACGGCCCGCCGCGGCGCTCCCGGCCCGTCGGCCCGCGCCACGTCCAGCGACCGCCCTCCTTCACCCACCCCTTCCGGATCAGCGGCTTGGTGAGCCGGTCGCGGTGCTGCGGGAAGTCATAGCCGAACCGGCCCTTCACGCACGTCGAGCCCTGATTCGGAGTATCGAGCTCGATGTCGGGCGAGGTGACGCGCAGGACCGTGTTGTCGGCTACGTGCAGGTCCACCTGACACCCGACCCCGCAGTACGGGCACACCGATCGGACGACGCGGTCCGGATGGCGGATGCGCTCCGGGGCGAAGCGCTGCTGCGGCATCACCTCGAAGATCGCGCCGGTGGGGCAGACGCGGACGCACTCGCCGCACCACGTGCATCCCGCCTTGTCGGGGTCGCCGTCGGCGCCGACGATGATCTCGGTGTGCTCGCCCCGCTGGCCCACGTCCAGGACTCCCACGACCTGGATGTCCTCACACGCGCGCACGCAGCGCGTGCACAGCACGCAGGTGCTCATGTCGTGGCGAATCATCGAGTCGCCCGGGCGCTCGTCGCCGTGGCGCAGCGGCAGGTCGCGCCCTCCCGGGGGCGTCGGCACGACGCCGTAGCGCACCACGTACCGCTCGAACTCGTTGCGGGGCCGGGCGCGACCGCCGTTGATCAGATGGTCCCCCGGGTAGCGCTCCAGCAGCAGCCGCAGTACCCCGCGCCGGTTTTCGACGGCGGCGTGGGACTCGGCTTGCACCACCATGCCGTCCGCCACCTGCGTCGCGCACGCCGGCAGGAGCTTCGGCTGGCCTTCGACCGAGACCAGGCAGATGCGGCAGTTTCCCACGACCGGGAGTTTGGGATACCAGCACAAGGTGGGGATGTCGTCGATTCCGGCAGCCCGGGCGGCCTCGAGGATCGTCTGGTCGGGCTGAGCCGTGATGCTCCGGCCGTTGATCACGAGGCGGGTCATGCGGTGAAGATTAACCCGCGCGCTGCGCCCGGCAACCCTAAGTGCTTGCCGCACCGCGCGGTATGCGCATGAGTGAAACGCGACAGGGCCGGCGCTCGGCCGGCCCCGTCGTCTTCAGTCGATATGCTCGGGCAAGTGGCGGTGCGTGTGGTCGTCCGCCTCACCCTCGTCGGTGAACCAGCAGTACGCCCAGATCTTAGCCGGGCGGAGCATCTGCCGGCCGACGCGCAGGATGATACCGATCGGCTCGTCGTCCAGGACTAAAGGGAGACTGGTCATTGAAGAGGCGTTCCCGGTTGTCGGATACTGCGTTCCCGGGCAAAACGTTTGCCACACGCCTCGTCTGGCAACGCCGTATCCGGCAACGGGTTGACGGAGCGGGCTTCGGCGGAGTGGTTACTCCGACACGTTCGCGGCCGTGTCCGCTTGACGCTGCGGCTTGGTGGCCGTGAACCCCGCGCTCGCTTTGGTGCGGCGCCGGCGCGTGACGTGCCAATCGCCGTACAGTGCTTGCAGCGCTTCCGGGGCGAGCGGGATCACCTCACGCGCCGCAGGCGCCGTCGCGAGGACGATGTGCACGCCGCCCGGGCGCGTGCGCGCCTGCAAGTCCGCGATCACCGCGTTGCGGTCCCGGGGCCGCGCCGGGACCAGGGCGGTCGGGTCGAGGACGACGAGGCTCGGCGCGACGTCGGGCAGCCAGCTGCCCCAGTGGATCACGAGGGCCTGGAAGCGGCCGGCGAGCTGCTCGCTGACGGCGCGGCCCTCCGCGGCTTCGATCGCTCCCAGATCCTGATCGAGCAGGAACACCTCGGCGTCGTGCGCTGCGAGAAACAACGCGGCGGGCAGCGCGGCGGCGCCCATGACGAGTGCGAGGTCCCCCGGCTCGAGCCGGCGCGCACAACTCACCAGCTGGCCGTCGGGCTCGAGGCCCCAGTGGGTGGGCTCGCGTTGCGCCGCGCGCAAGGCACGGTGCTTCATCCGCCAGCGCGCGAACGCCGGCAGTCGCAGCCGCCGCGCGATGATCCGGTCGACGTGCTCGAGCAGCAGCACCTCGGTGAGGAGGTATTGGCCGGCCGAGTTCTCTTCCAGCTCGCGCACCGCCTCGTCGCCGATCTCCAGCAGCTCTTCTCGGGACAGCGTGTTCTTGTACTCCTCGATCCGCTGCAGCAGAAACTCCTGGTACTCCTGCTTGAGCGAGCGGGGCGGCCGGCGCGCGATGTGCGAGCGATGGTCGTCGTTGAGGGCGTTCAGCATGGCTCGATGTGGACCGTTACTTCGTGGAGCTGCAGGTCCCGTTTAAGGCGTTCCTCCACCTGGTCCGCGATCGCGTGCGCCGCGGCGACGTCCGCCTTGGGGTCGACGGCGATCGTCACTTCGGCGTAGCGCAGGTCCGAGGGCCCGCGCGAGCGGATGCCGTAGGCGCTCTTCACCCCGGGCACGGTTTCCGCGGTCTGCCTGATCTCGCCGGTCGGCAGCGCGCGCTGGTCCACGAGCACGGGAACCGTGCGTCCGAGAATGCGGTAGGCCACGAGCACGATCAACAGCGCCACCACGATCGCGACGGCCGGGTCGACCCACGACCAGCCCTGGCGGGCGAACAGCACGCCGGCCAGGACGCCCACGGTGATGAGCGCGTCGGTGCGCGTGTGGGCGGCGTCGGCGACGAGCAGCTCGCTCTTCAGCTCCCGGCCGCGCCGGTTCTCGTACCAGGCAATCGCGCCGTTGACGCCCAGGGTGAGCACGAGCACCGCGAGTTGCGCATCGGTAACGGCGACCGGGTGGGCGCCCTGCAGCAGCTCGTTCACCGCGCCGCGGATCAGCTCGAAGCAGGTGATCGAGAGGAATCCCACGATGGCGAGGGCGCCGAGCGTCTCGAACTTGCTGTGGCCGTACGGGTGGTCCTCGTCGGGCTCCTTCGCCGCTACCCGCACGACGATCAGGGCGAGGAGGTTGTTCAGGACGTCCACGGACGAGTCCAGGGCGCTGCCGAGGATGGCAAGCGACCCGGAGCGGAGGCCCACGAACGATTTGGCCGCCACAATCGCCAGGTTGGCGACCAGGAGGCCGATGAAGACTCGGCGGACGAGGGCGGTCGCGGGGCGCCCCTCGGGCCGGGAAAGCGGCATGGGATGCAAGCTTGTAAGTGAGGCCTGTTTAGTCAACGGCTCGGAGCAGAGCGCCCTTGAGATACCCGGTCTCCGGGACGTTGAGGAGCTCCGGGTGATCCCGGCCGGCGCCGGTGAGCGCGAGCAGCTCGAGCCGCCGGCCGGCGTCGTGCGCGGCATCCACCAGCATGTCCCCGAACACCGCCCGGCCGACGTGGTAGGAGCACGAGCAGGTGAACAGCACGCCACCGGATGCGAGCAGACGCATGGCGCGAAGATTGATCTCCTTGTAACCGGCGAGCGCGCGGGGGATGCTCTGCTTCGTCTTCGCGAACGCCGGAGGGTCGAGGACGATCGTGTCGAAGCTCTCGTGCCGCCGTTCCAGCTCGCGCAGCAGATCGAACACGTTCGCCTCCTGCCAGGTGATGTTGGTGAGGCCGTTGAGCGCCGCGTTCTGCGCTCCCCGGGCCAGCGCCTCCCCGCTCGAATCGACCGCGGTCACCGCCGCGGCGCGGCGCGCCAGGTGCAGCGCGAACGAGCCGTGATAGGTGAACAGGTCGAGCGCCGGGCCGGACCCGGCGTGCGCGGCGACGAGGCCGCGGTTCTCACGCTGGTCGAGGAATGCCCCCGTCTTCTGACCCGCATGCGGCGCGGCGAGGTAGCGCACACCGTACTCCTCGACCTCCACCGTTTCGGGCACGCTGCCGAATGCCGGCACCACCTCGAGCGGCAGCCCCTCGTGCCGCCGGATCGCGACGTCGTTGCGGAGCAGAATGCCGGCGGGGGCGAGCGCGGCTCGGATCCCCGCGACGACGTCGTCCCGTCGCTGCTCGATCCCCGCCGACAGCAGCTGCGCGACGACGTACGGGCCGTACCGATCCACCACCAGGGACGGCAAGCCGTCTGCTTCGGCGTGCACCACACGGTACGCCGTGGCCGCGAGCCCGGAGCGCCGGCCGGCGGCGGCGGCGATGCGCTCGCCCCACCACGCCGCGTCGATCGCCTCGCGGCCGCGCGTGAGCAGCCGCAGGCGAATCTCGGACCGCGGTGAATAGAGGGCCTGCCCCAGGTGCCGGCCGCGGCGATCGGTGACCGCGACGATGCCCGGCTCGTCGCGCGGCTCGTCGTACAGGTCGGTCCGGTAGATCCAGGGGTGGCCCGCCTGCCAGCGCGCGCCGCCCCTGGCGGACACCACGACCGTGCGCACGCGCCGGCTCGGATCGCCCTCGACCGTCGTGGATCGCCCCTGACCGCTCGTCATGTCCCGCGGTCGGGCCTCAGCTTCGCCGCCTCCCGCAGGTACATATGTTTCAGCTGGCGCTGCGGCTTCGTGGTGTAGAAGTGCAGCAGCACGCGGATGCAGCGCGGCAGCCCGTCCGACACCGCGACCTCGGCGGCGCCGAGCAGGGGGACGTCGAGCCAGCCGAGCCGGCGTGCGGCGCGCGCCGGATACTCGGCGGTCAAGTCCGGCGACGATGTGAAGATCGCGCTCTCCACGTCCTCCGGCTCGAAGCCGTTCGCGTCCCGCAGCGCCCGCAGCAGCTCGTCGGCCGCCTCGAGGATCGCCTCGCGGGTGTTCGCCGTCGCGGTGGTGGCGCCGCGCAGTCCACGCAGGATCTTGGTCATGGCTCTGGTCGATCAGGTGCGCTTGATGGTGATCACGGATGCGGCGCTTCTCAAGGGGCGCGATCCGGTCACGGCGTGCCGCCAGGCGGTGGCGGGTGGCGCGACGATGATCCAGGTGCGTCTGAAGGACGCGGCGCCGCGTGACATGCTCGCCCTCGCCTGGGCGCTGGTCGGCGCCCTGAGCGTACCCGTGATCGTGAACGACCGGGTGGACGTCGCCCTCGCCGCCGGCGCGGCCGGAACCCACCTGGGCCAGGAAGATCCGCCGCTCGACCGGCTCCGCCCCCACGTGCCGCCCGGCTTCCTGCTCGGCATCTCGGTCGGGTCGGCGGCCGAGGCCGAGCGGGCGCGGGCCGTGCCGGCGGACTACTGGAGCGTCGGGCCGTGCTTCGCCACGGCCACCAAGTCCGACGCCGGGCCGCCGCTCGGCCCCGCCGGGTTCGCCGCCGTGGCGCGGCTCGGCCCCACCGACGTCCCGGTCATCGGTATCGGCGGCATCACCGCCGCCAACGCGGGGTCGCTCTCCCGCGCCGCCGGCGTCGCGGTGGCTGCGGCGGTGTGGCGTGCTAGCGACCCAGCCGCGGCGACGCGCGCGCTGCGCGCCGCATTTCCTTGACCCGCTTGATGGCGGCGAGGTGCTCGGGGTACGTGGTCGAGAAGATGTGCTTGCCGTCGCTCTGCGCCACGAAATAGAGGAACGGGACGTTTGCGGGGTAGAGGGCGGCGGCGAGGCTGGCGCGGCCCGGTTGCGCGATCGGGCCCGGCGGGAGCCCCGTGTGGAGGTACGTGTTATAGGACGAGCGCACCGCCAGGTTCTTGTGCCATACCCGCTTGAGGCGCCGGCCGTAGGCGTAGCTCACCGTCGGGTCCGCCTCCAGCCGCATCCCTCGCCGCAGCCGATTCTGATACACGGCCGAGATGAACGGCCGATCGGGATCGTAGCGCACTTCCGCCTCGATGATCGACGCGAGCGTGACGAGCTCGTGCCGCGAGAAGCGCAGCGAATCGAGCCGCGCCTGCCATTCCGGGCTCCACGTGGCGGAGAACTCATGCGTCATTACGCGAACGAGCTCTCGCGCCCCGATGCGCAGTGGCAGCACGTACGTCGTCGGGAACAGATACCCTTCGGCGCTGCTCGCTTCCTGCGGCAGCCCGAGCCCGGCGAGCAGGGCGGAATCTTCCGCCGCCTCGAGAAACGAATCCCGCGGGATGCGGAGCTGGGCCTGGGCGAGCTGTGCGATCTCGGCGAGCCGTAGGCCTTCGCGCACCGTGAAGCGTTGCTCGACGCCGCGACCCCGCTCCAGCGTGGCGATGACGTCATTCCACGACTCGTCCTGCCGCAGCAGGTAGACGCCGCTCTTGAGTGACCCGGCGAGCCCGCGCAGCTTGGCGTACAGGCGGAACGGCCCGGGGTGATCGAGCACCCCATTCGCCGCGAGGGAGTCGATGGCCGCGTCGAGGGTGGCGCCAGCCGGAATAGTGACGGTGACCCGCGAGCCGTCGGGGGAGCCGCATCCCAGGGCGGCGATCAGCGTTCCCACCAATAGATTGCGGATCTCGGATTTCGGATTGCGGATTGGACGTACGCCCTTCGAATCCGCAATCCCCAATCCGCAATCCGCAATGGCTCTCACGTGGCCGATCCCCGCTTCGCGTCCAAGTAGTGCTGCAGCAAGAGCGTCGCGGCCAGGGCGTCCACGTCTTCCTTGCGGCCCCGGGCCGAGCCGCCCATTTCGCGCACCGCCTGGAGCGCGCGCGCCGTCGTGAAGCGCTCGTCCCACAGCTCGACGGGACGGGCCGCGCGTCGTGCGATCTCGCGCGCGAGTTCCCGGGCCTGCCGGGCGGGCTCGCCTTCGGTGCCTTCGGGGGCGAGGGGCAGGCCGACGATCACGCCGATCACGGCGTGCTCGTCGAGCAGCGTGAGCAGGCGGCGCATAGGGAACCGCTTGCCGGCGCGGCGCGTGAGGGTCGTGAGCGGCTGCGCCAGTGTCTGACTCTCGTCCGACAAGGCGAGGCCGATGCGACGCTCGCCCCAGTCGACGGCCAACAGCCGCCCGCCGTCCGTCACCCCTGCGCCATCGTCGCGAAGAACTCGTTGTTCGTCTTGGTGCGCTTCATGCGCTCGAGCAGGAACTCGATCGCCTCCACGGGCGGCATGTCGGAGAGGAAGTTGCGGAGCAGGTAGACTTTGTTGAGCTCTTCCTTCGTGAGGAGCAGCTCTTCCTTGCGGGTCGAAGTGCGCTGCACCTCGATCGCCGGGTAGACGCGGCGGTCGGCGATGCGCCGGTCGAGGATGACCTCCATGTTGCCGGTGCCCTTGAACTCCTCGAAAATCACCTCGTCCATGCGCGAGCCGGTGTCGATCAGTGCCGTGGCGACGATCGTGAGCGAGCCGCCCCCCTCGATGTTGCGCGCCGCTCCGAAGAACCGCTTGGGCTTCTGCAGCGCGTTCGCATCCACGCCGCCCGACAGGATCTTGCCCGAGTGCGGCACGACCACGTTGTGGGCGCGCCCGAGGCGCGTGATCGAGTCGAGCAGGATCATGACGTCCTTCCCGTGCTCCACCAGGCGCTTCGCCTTCTCGATCACCATGTCCGCCACCTGGACGTGCCGGTCGGCGGGCTCGTCGAACGTGGAGGAGATCACCTCCGCCCCCTTCACGTTCTCCTCCATGTCCGTCACCTCTTCCGGCCGCTCGTCGATCAGCAGCACGATGAGGTAGATCTCCGGATGGTTCTCGATGACGGCGTTCGCGAGCTTTTGCATCAGGATGGTCTTGCCGGCCTTGGGCGGCGACACGATGAGACCGCGCTGCCCTTTGCCGATGGGGCACAGAATGTCCATGACCCGCATCGACAGGTCGCCGTCCTTGCGCTCGAGCCGGATCCGCTCTTCGGGATAGCGGGGCCGCAGGTTGTCGAACGCGACCCGGTGCTTCGCCTTCTCCGGCTCCTCGCCGTTGACGGTCTCGACCTTGAGGAGCGCCAGGTAGCGCTCCCCCTCTTTGGGCGGACGCACCTGGCCCATGATCGTGTCGCCGGTCCGCAGATCGAACCGCTTGATCTGACTGGGCGAGACGTAGATGTCGTCCGGGCCGTACAGGTAATTCCAGTCCGGGCTGCGCAGGAAGCCGTACCCCTCGGGGAGGATTTCGAGCACTCCCTCGCCGCGCAACACCGTGTCGGAATCGAGGAGCGACTGCTCGATACGGAAGATGAGATCCTGCTTGCGGAGCCCCGAGTAGTTGGTGATGTTCAGGGTCTCGGCCATCGCGTGCAGTTCCGCGACGGACTTCTTCTTCAGTTCAGCGATATCCACGTGTGTCGTGCTCCGTGTGCGCTACGGCGGGCGAACCCCGGGGATGGGGGAGTGACGCGTTGAGAATGGATTCTTTGGGAGTTCGAAGGAGTGCGAATCTATTTTAGGCCGCAGGAGAGCCGCCGTCAAGTGCGCCCATGGACTTGAGCGGCTTCCTCCTCGCCTGGCGCACCGCCGCGCTGCCCGACCGGGAAGTGATTGACGCGCTTGTACATCCGGCGCACGCCCGCCCCTCTCCGGCGCTCGCCGCTCGGCTCCGGGACTGGCCCGGCAGCTACTACTGGTCCGACGAGCCTGACGGACGGCACCTCGTCCTCACGCGCCCGGTGGGACGGCGGCGCCGCGACGCCTGGGCCTTACACGGGTTGCTCTTCGCCGCCACGCTGTTCACGACGACCTTCGTAGGCGCCGTGCTCCTGGGCGCGATCCCCTTCGACCCGAACCCGCTGGCGCTCCTGCTCGGCACCTACCCGTTCCCTCGCGACTTCATCCACGCCTGGGCCCAGGGACTCTCGTTCTCCGTGCCGCTGCTCGCCGTCCTGTTGTGCCACGAGCTGGGTCACTACCTCACGGCGCTGCGCTATCAGCTCGATGTGTCGCCGCCGTACTTCATCCCGGCGCCCGTCGTCCCGTGGTCGATCGGCACCATGGGCGCGTTCATCCGGCTGCGCACGGTCGTGTCGGACCGCCGCCAGCTGCTCGACGTGGGCCTGGCGGGGCCGATCGCGGGGCTGGTGGTGGCGTTGCCGGCGCTCGTGATCGGGTTCGCGCTGAGTCATCCGCCTGCCGGCCCGGGGTCCCTCACCGGCATGGTGCTGGGGCTCGATGACGGCCAGGCGGTGCTCGGGGACTCGCTGCTGACGTTCGCGCTGCGCCACCTGGTGCGCGGCTCGGCGCCGGCCCTCGTGCTCCACCCGGTGGCATTCGCCGGCTGGCTCGGCGTGTTCGTCACGATGCTCAATTTGCTCCCCATCTCCCAACTGGATGGCGGGCACATCCTGTACTCGGCCGTGCCGCGCTGGCACCGCAGGACCGCGCTCGGGTTCTGGGCGCTGATCGTCGCCCTCGGCATCTACTGGAAGGGCTGGCTCCTGTGGGGAGGACTCGTGCTGCTGCTGTCGCGCGGGCGACTCGGCCACCCGCCGGTGCTGGACGAGCACCGCCCGCTGCCGCGGTCGCGCATCGTGCTCGCGTGGACGGCGCTGATCCTCTTCCTGGTGACATTCACGCCCGTACCTTTTCGACTGTGAGAGGCTGGTAAGAGGTCCCTTCCCCTTTGCCCGGCCTCTCACGGGCCTTTCCCCGGTAGTTCCGTATTGCGTAAGTATCTCCGGCCTATATCTTTGCTCAAACCAGCCCTACGGCGACGCATGCCCGGACAACCGGCACGATACTCGAGTCCCGACTCCTCCGACGCGGTCGTCCACGACCTTCCCCCCATCCGATTCGACGGACAACTCATCGCCATACGTCTCCTGGTACGCCGCGCCGAGGACGGGATCTGGCGCGGCCGCATGTTGTTCGGGGCGGCGGACACCGAGGGAGAGCGCTCCACCGCCGAGATCTTTTGCGCCACGTCGGAGCCGGACTTATGGCAGTCGGTCCGCGACCTGCGGGACCATCACTTGCGCGACCTGTACCGCTCGCTGCTTTGATGGCCTCCCCCCAGGGCGGCGACCGGCTGCAGACGCTGCGGCACGACCTCTCGAACCCCCTGGCGGCGATCCTCGCCGAAACCCAGCTGCTGCTTCTCAATGCCGAGCGTTTGGACGAAGAAACGGTTGCCGGCTTGAAGCAGATCGAGAGCCTCGCCCGCAAGATGCGGCAGATCCTGCAAGCCCCCCCCCTGGACGCGTGAGCCGGCTGCACCGCCCGCGGTACTGTCCGGCGGCCTTGTGGTGGCGTCCCCGGCGCGTCTACCTCGCCAGCCCGCGCTGGCTACGCTGGCCGCCCGCTCGCGTGCTCCGCTTCGACCGCTGACTCCTGCAGGTAGCGCCACCCGCTCCAGAGGTAGAGGGCCAACAGCGCCGCCGTCGACGCACTGACCACGTACTTGAACGCCGCCGGCGCGTCGCTCGCCGAGAGCAACCCTTCGATGGTACCGGCGAGCGCGAGCAGCGTGACGACCGCGCCGATCATCCGGGCTGCGATGCGCCCCTGCAGCACGAGAGCGTCTGCGCGCGTCAGGTCTCCGGGGAGGAGCAGGGCCCCGGCGAGCCGGAACCCGGCGCCACCGGCGATGAAGATCGCCGTCAACTCGAGGATCCCGTGCCCCGCGATGAACGTGGCGAGGTACGCGCCCGCGTGGTAGTTGACGAACAATCCGAATCCCATGCCGAGGCTCACCCCGTTGCCGACGAGAACGAGCGCGGTCAGGGTGCCGGCCAGCATCCCCCCCACGAACGCCCAGAACGCCACCGCGATGTTGTTGCTGATGATCGCCGACGCGATGACGGGCAGCTCCTCCCCCGGCGACTGGCCGTAGCCGATGCCGCGGGCCTGGTGCTCCGCCGCCTGCTCGGCGCGGCTGATCATGACGGGCGGCAGGACCTCGTCGGCGAGCTCCGGCCGGCCGCGGATCAGGCCGTACCCGACGACGGCGGGGACGATGAAGAGCAGGAACGCCGCCAGCACCTGGCGCCATGACTGAACGACCGCGGCGGGGAAGTCACGTACCAGGTAGCGGACGAGCGGGGCGCGGCGACGTCCCCGTGCCCGGTACAGCGCGTTGTGGCCCGCGCTCACCACGCGCTCCAGATACTCGATGACGCGCGGGTCGACGCCATAGGTCCGCGCCCGCGCGAGATCGGCAGTCACTTCCCGGTAGCGCGCGGCGAACGCGGGGATCTCGCCAGGAGCGAGGGCGCCGACGCCGGCCCGCTCCACCCGGGTGGCGACGGTGTGAAAGGCGGCCCACCCGTCTCGTTTTCCGGCCACGAACCGCTCCGCGGTGACGGTCGTTCGTCCGGCGGCGCCGGTCTGCGCGCGGGTCGCGAAGCGGCTGCCGCGCTTGCGCTGCTCCTCGGCGTGGAGCGTGGTGAGATAATCGTCGGCATCGGTCGTGCGGCGGGGGATGCGGTCCTGAAACCGGCGCGCCAGCTCCGTGGCGAGCCGCACCTGGAGGGCCACGTCGAGCTGGCCCGAGCGCGCCAGAAACTGATCGAGCAGCCGAAACTCATCGTCGCTGAGCTCGGGCGGGCCGGTTTCGACCGGCTCGGGGACGGCCGCGCCGGGTTGGGGGAGGGGCCCGAGGCCCCAGTCGACCGGGCGGTCGCGCACCACGATCGTCCCCGCCGCCAGGTCGCCCAAGCGCTGGTTACGCGGATGCAGGAACACCATCACGAGGCCCGGCACGAACGGCAGCAGCGGGAAGTAGCAGTCGAGCAGCCGGACGACGTTGCGCACGATCGCCCCGGTCGGGGTCACGGCATGGCCGGTTTCCATGACGACGCGGATCCCGAGCGCCTGCTTGCCCGGCGTCCGTCCCCCGTTCAACGCCTCGAACGCGGCGAAGTAGCCGAAGAATGTCAGGAACGAAAGCAGGATCACGAACGCCAACACCCAGCCCTCGAGTCCGGCGCCCAGATGCCACAGGCCCGTTGCGCCCCCGGCGAATTGCAGCAGCACCAGGAGCACGATCACGATCAGGGTGTCCACCAGCGCCGCGGCCGCCCGGGAGCCCACGCCGGCCAGCTCCAGGCGCACCGCGACGTGCTCGGGGGTTTCGATGTCGAGCTGCTGGCGCAGCTCCGCCGGGCGAACCGGGTCTCGCGCTGGCGCGTTCACGTCCTCATCTTACCGCGACCCCGGTACAGGAGCGAGTCGCGCATGCCAGACCTCCGGCCCATGGACTTCGGGGAGATCCTCGACGGGTCCCTCATGATCTACCGCCGGCATTTCGGGCTGTTTCTCAAGCTCGCGGTGTCGGCATTGTCGGTGCCGCTCGTGCTGCTGGTGTATTTCGGGCTGCGCGCGTTGGCGGAGCTGCAGCAGAACCCGGTCCGCGTGCTGTTCTACCTGCTGCCGATCGGGCTCGTGTACTACGTCGCGAGCCTCGTGCTGACGACCGGCACGATCCGGATCATCTCCGACTCCTATCTCGGCCGCGAGCCGCGCCTGCGCGACGCGCTGTCGCTCGGCTGGTCGAAGATCTGGCCACTCACCGCGGTGGGGTTCGGCAAGGGCATCGTGATGATGTTGATCGTGCTCGGCTGCAGCGTTGTGGTGGGGATCGGGATCGCGGTCCTCAAGGGGGCCGGCGTCCTGGCGGCGATCGCGTTGGTCGCCGCGGGCACCTGGTTCCTGTTCTTCGTGCTATGCGGCTACGGGGTCACGACGCCGGTCGTCGTGTTGGAGGAGCTGCGCAGCTCGTTCGACGCCTTCGGCCGCTCGTGGGAGCTCACCCGCAGCTTCAAGCTGAAGGTGGCCGGGTTGTTCTTCGTTGCGGTGCTGCTGACCAATTTCATTCCCTCCCTCGTTTTTCGCGGCATCGGCGCCGTGTTCCTGCAGTCGGTCCCGCCCCTGGGAATCGCGCTCACGGCCGTGGGATACGTGGCGCCGCTCGTCCTGGCCCCGGTGCTCGCGGCGGTGATCACCCTGATGTACTACGACCTGCGGGTGCGTCGTGAGGCGTTCGACCTGCAAGTCCTGGGTCAGCGGCTGGGGATCATCTGACGGGCGCACCGGCCGCCATGCTTCAAGCCGCGCCGCCCGCCGATTCGCTGCGGCGCGCACTAGCCGAGGTCTTCGCGCGCCCCGATTACGCCTGGGTGCCACGTTTCGACCTCGGCGACTGGATGCGCGAGCAGGTGCTGCAGCTGCTGGACTGGATCGGGCGCCAGCAGACGGCTCACCCGGCGGCGTTCAAGGTGGTGCTCACGATCCTGATCGCGGTGCTGGCAGGGCTGCTGATTCACATGGGATATGTCGTCTGGCGTATCACCCGCCCGACGGTGCACACGCTGGCGCGGGCCGCGGGGGCGACCGGATTACGGCTCGAGGACGCGCGGGCCCACCGCGAGCGCGCGGACGAGCTCGCTCGGGCGGGTCGCTACGCCGAAGCGCTGGCGCACCGTTTCATCGCGCTGCTCCTCGAGCTGGAGCGGCGCCACGCCCTCACGTTCCACCCGTCCAAGACGCCCGCCGAGTACGTGCGCGAAGCACGTCTCGACGAGTCGGGCCGCGCCTCGCTCGCCGATCTCGTGGCCCGGTTGTACCGCCACGTGTTCGGGGCCGTCCCGTGCGACGACGCTACGTACCACGATTTCGGGGCCACCGCCGACGCGGTGTTCCGTCATGTCGCGCCGGCTTGAGCTCGGGCTCGCGCTCGTCGTCGCCCTGGCGGTGGGCGTGGCGATCGCGGCGGGGAGCCGGGGCACGGCGCCGCAATTCGACTTGCGAACGTCGAGCATGCTCTCGGGTCCGCTCGGCAGCCGCGGGGTGTACGACGTGCTCGCGCGGTTGCGCGTGCCGGTGGAGCGGCGGCGCACGCCGCTGTTCGACTTCGCGCGCACCGCACCGCGCGGCACACCGCCCGCGGTGCTCGTCGTGCTCCAGCCACCGCGCAGCCTGTATGCCGCCGAGCTCGCTCAGGTGGTGGAGTTCGTGCGGGCGGGCGGCCGTGTGGTGGCCGCCGGGTCGGGCGGTGGCATCACGGGCTGCGTGGGTTGGCGCACCAAGAACGAGGAAGTGTTCCTGCTGCGCGACAGCTTTCCGGTTGTCTCACCCGTGCCCACGCTCTCCCTCCCCCCGGTGACCGACTTTCTCAAGCCGCGGCGCGACGACGTGGCGGACGAGTCGCGCCTGCGGGTGCGGGGCGGACCGATCGAGGAAAATGAATGCGCCACGCTGTCCCCGACCGCGGAAGACACCCTGCTGCGTCTCACCGACGGGCGGCCGGCGGTGCTGCGGCTCGCCTATCGCGGCGGCGGGAGCGTGACGCTCGTCGCCGACCCGGGATACTTCCGCAACCGCCTCTGGCGCGCGAGCGATGTCCCGTACTTCGTTACTCCGCTCCTGGTGCCGGCCCGCCGGGGACGCGTGGTGTGGGACGAATACCATCAGGGGTTCGGGCGGGGTCGCTCGATGATGGGCGTGGTGCTGGGGTGGCTTGTGGGCACGCCGGGCGGCCGGGTGATCTTGCAGCTCGTCGGCGTCCTGGTGGTCGGGCTCGCCGTCGCCGCGGTGCGGTTCGGCCCCGCCCGGCGGGGCGTGGCGACCCGCCGCCGCTCGGCGCTCGAGCACCTCGAGGCGCTGGCGGCGGGGCTGGAAGGCGCCGCCGGCACCGACACGGCCGTGACGCTCACCGTCTCGGGGTTGCGGCGCCGGCTCGGCCGCACGGGACTGCTGCGTCCCGACGACCAGCGCTCCTGGCTGGCGGCGCTCGAGCTCGCGCTGCCCACCGCCCGAGGACGCGACGCCGTGCGCCGGCTGCAGCGGATCATCACCCAACCCGGCGGCGCCGAGCGGGCGCTCGCAGCCGCCCAAGCCGCGGAGGACGTGTGGGAGGAGCTACGCCCGGCGACGACGCGCGCCCCATCCTAGGCGCGCTGCAGCAGGTGATCCTGGGGCAGCAGGCCGCCACCCGGGATGTGCTGGTGTGCCTGCTGGCGCGCGGCCACGTGCTGCTCGAAGGCGTGCCCGGGACGGCCAAGACGCTGCTGGTGCGGACCCTGGCACTCGCGCTCGACGTCAAGTTCCAGCGGATCCAGTTCACGCCCGACCTGATGCCCGCGGACATCACGGGCATCTCGATCCTCACGGGGTCGCACGAATTCACTTTCCGCCCCGGCCCGATCTTCGCGGACCTGGTGCTCGCCGACGAGATCAACCGCGCGCCCGCGAAGACCCAGGCGGCGCTGCTCGAGGCGATGCAGGAGCGCACCGTCACCGTCGACGGCGTGAGCCACCCCCTCTCCACGACGTTCACGGTATTCGCGACCCAGAATCCGATCGAGTTCGAGGGGACGTACCCGCTCCCCGAGGCGGAGCTCGATCGGTTCATGGCGAAAGTGCTGGTGGATTACCCCGACGCGGCGGACGAGCAGGGCATCCTCACTCGCTACGTCGCGGGCTTCGAGGCGGACCGGCCCGCCACCTACGGCGTGAGCCCCGTCACGAACGCCTCCGGTCTGGAGCGGCTGCGCCGCGACGTCGAAACGATGCGCGTCGAGCCGCAGATCACCGCGTATATCACGGCGATCGTGCGCGCCACGCGCGACGCGGCGTCGCTCACGCTGGGCGCGAGCCCGCGCGCCGGGGTGTCGCTGCTCAAGGCGGCCCGCGCCGCGGCGTTCGTCGACGGGCGCGAGTATGTGATTCCGGACGACGTGAAGGCGCTGGCGCCCGCGGTGCTGCGTCACCGCGTGAGCGTGGCGCCCGAGCTCGAGCTCGAAGGCGTGACCGCGGACGCGGCCCTCAAAGCCATCCTCGACAAGACCGAGGTCCCGACGGCGTGACCCTGCTGACGCGGCGCGCGCTCTGGGCGGGCGCCGCGCTCGCCGCCCTTGGGCTCCTGGGCTTCTGGGTGCCCTGGGCGCTCGATGCGATGCTGTTCGCCGACGTGGCGCTGCTCGCCGCGGTGTGGCTCGACGCGCGGCGGGCGAGCCCGCTCGGGCCTGATGGGATCAGCGTGAGCCGCGAGGCGCCGCCCGCCTTCTCCGTCGGCCGCTCGGGTGAAGTGAGCTACCGCTGGCGTAACGCGGCCGGGCGCGGCGTGCGATTGCGGCTGCGCGAAGTGCGGCCCGATCTCTTGGGCGGCACCCAACCGCCCCGCGAGCTCGCCGTCGGGCCGCGGGGCGAGGCACGCGAAACGCTCCCGGTTGTGCCGGTGCGGCGCGGCCGCGAGCACGCGGCGGGAGCGTTCGTGGTGGACACGATCGGGCCGCTCGGTCTCGGGCTGCGCCGGGGCAGCGTCGGGCTGCCGTGGGATGCCGCGGTCTACCCGCCGCTTGTCACCGTGCGGCTGCGGGCGTCGGTCGCCCGGGCGGCGCGGCGCCAGCAGGGCGTAACGCCGATCCGCCAGCTCGGCGAAGGGCGGCTGTTCGAATCGCTGCGCGAATGGGTACCAGGCGACGACCTGCGCCACATCGATTGGAAGGCGACCGCCAAGCGCCGCAAGGTCATCACGCGACAATACGAGGCCGAGCGGCGCCAGCAGGTGCTGCTGGTGCTCGACACGGGCCGGCTCCTCACCGCCGAGATCGCCGGCGTGTCGCGGCTCGATTACGTCGTGCAGGCGGCGCTCGAGCTGGCGTACGTCGCGGCGCAGCACGACGACAACGTGGGCGTCATGGCATTCGCGAACGGCGTGCAGCACTTCGTCGCACCGCAACGCGGGCGGCTCGGCTTGAAGCGCGTGCTCGACGTGCTGGCGGCTGTGGAGGCGACGCTGGTCGAGCCCGACTACCCGGGCGCGTTCCGCTACCTCGCCGCGCGCAATCGCAAGCGGGCCCTCACCGTGCTCTTCACCGACGTGATCGACCGGTTCGCTTCCGATGCCCTGGTTGCGAACGTGGCCAGCCTGCGGCCGCGCCACCTGCCGCTCGCCGTGACGCTGCGCAACCCGGAGGTCGATGACGTGGCGGCGCTCCGGCCGGAAACGACGCGCGACGCGTTTCGCAAGGCCGCGGCCGAAGAGCTGCTGCGGGCGCGCGAAGAGGCACTGGGTCGCATGCGGCGCGCCGGCGTGCTGGTGCTCGACGTGCCCCCCGCGCGCGCCGCGTACGCCGTGGTGGCCAAATACCTGGAATTGAAACGCCGCGGGCGGCTGTGATCGGCGTCGTCGTGGCCCGGCCGGACCGCTCCTTATAGATTGGGGCCCACCTGCGCCGGGCCTCGATCCATGCGACTCACCCGCGGCTGCGCCGCGCTGGCACTGCTGTTCAGTTCTGCGACGCTCGCGACGTGCGTCTTCCCCACCGAGCGAGATTCCTCCGTGCACGTCAGCGTGACACGGCTCAGGATCTTGATCCGTGGAAGGGACACGACGGCGAAGGCGACGGCGTGGCAGATGATCGCACCGGGGGACTCGCAGCGGATTCCCAACGTCAGCTTCGTCTGGTCGAGCAGTAATCCCTCCGTCGCCACGGTGGACAACGCCGGGCACATCGTCGGCGTGAACTCGGGGCCGGCGGTGATCCGGGCGGCGGCGGCGAATTTCGACAAAGCCAGCGCCACGGGAGACGACACATTGCGCGTGTCCGCCCCGCTCGAGATCGACAGCGTCCGCCCCAAGACCGTCAAGTATGGCGAGAAGCTCACGATCTGGGGTGTCGGCGCGGACTCGATCTTCTCGGCGTCCCTGGCGGGCGCGCAGCTGATCCGCGTGCCGTTTTCGGATACCGCGTTCAAGTCCGGTACCGCGCGCACCCGCTTCTGGGTGCCGCCGCCCGCGACCACCGATTCGCTGTTCTACTTGGGGATCTCCGGTATTCGGCTTCCTGCACGGTGACACGACGCGCGTGCTCGAGCGCGACATCTACGAGCCCAACGACACGATTCCCAGCGCGATCGACCTGGACGGCGCCCGACCGTTCCCCAAGACGAACACGCTGCTCGATTCGCTCCTGTTCTTCAACCCCGCCCTCGCGTTCGAGACGCTGAAGCGCGGGCAGACCACCGGGGTGGACTGGTATCACTTCACCCAAGGGAAGACCCGCGATCTCACCATCTTCCTCACCGCTCCCCAAATCGCCGGCACGTTCCGTACCTTCCTCACCGATTCGCTCGGCTGGAATGGTACGGCCAAGACGTACGTCATCGGCCGCGACGCCTGGACCTTCGGCCCGGGCTCCCACGCGTGTCACGGGGCGGGGTTCGCGCCCTCCGAACGGGTCGCGGACTCGACCGTCGTCGCATTCAAGAATCTCCCAGCCGGTGCACTGGACGGCATCGCGCTGTACGGGACACCCGGACGCTATGGCCTCGGTGTCATCGCGGGGTACCAGAGCGAGTTGCCCGCGGACGCGCACGAGGATGACAACTCGTGCAATGCCGCCGACCTCCGGGGCACGCTCCCGGCCCCGACCTTTCGCGACACCTTGACGATCGAAAATCCGCACGATGTCGACTGGATACGATTCCATTACACGAACCAGGGGGTCACCTCGACGGCACAGGTGCGTCTGCACGCGTTCCCGGGCGTGCACCCGGACTCGCTCAAGGACCTGGACTTGTACGTGGTCAAGGTGCCAGTCGCAGGAGACACCCTCGTTTCGGTGGTCGCCGCCGATACTGCGCCAGGTTCGGATGTGAACCTGACGCCCTCCCTCGCCACAGGGGACTATTACCTGGCGATCGTGGACTTCGCGGGCACGACGACGACCTACGAGGTCTGCGTGGGTTACGTCCCGCTGTTGGCTGCAGGGACCTGCAACACGCCGACGTGGCCTTCGCCACCCGCCACTCCAACCGCCGTGCCACGCCGCCGCCGCACGTTGGCCGCCGGAGCTCGATCCCCCATCGTCCCGAGTCACCGATGACCAACGGCGTGCTCGAGTGCTACCGCTGCCACACGGCGGTGCCGGAGAACAGCCGGTACTGCTCGTCGTGCGGCGCCGACGTATCGGGGGCCGGCGGCCCGCCCACCACGAGCAACATCGAGCTGCTGCAGGAGCGGCTGCAACGCTTGATCGAGGGTCGCTACCGGATCGAGCGCCTGCTGGGGAAGGGCGGCATGGGGGCCGTGTTCCTGGCGCACGATCTCACCCTCGAGCGCGACGTCGCGATCAAGGTGCTGCCGCCCGATGTGGCGCAGGACGACCAGATCGTGCGGCGCTTCCAGCAGGAGGCGAAGACTTCCGCCAAGCTCGACCACCCGAACATCATTCCGATCTACCGCGTCGAGAGCGAAGGCGGGCTCAACTACTTCGTGATGAAGTATGTCGCCGGCACGTCGCTCGAGGACCTGCTCGAGCAGAAGCAGCCGCTCCCGGTCCCCGAGATTCAACGGATCATGTGGGAAGCGGCGTGCGCGCTGGGCCACGCCCACCAGCGCGGCGTGGTGCACCGCGACGTGAAGCCCGCCAACATCATGTTCGACCACGACGGGCGCGCCATGCTGACCGACTTCGGCATCTCCAAGGCGCTCCAGGCCGCGACCGGCTTCACGGCGACCGGGATGATCATCGGCACGCCGCATTACATGGCTCCCGAGCAGGCGAAGGGTCAGACCGTGGACGGCCGCGCTGACGAGTACTCACTCGGCGTGGTCGGCTACCGCATGATCACGGGCGAGCTGCCGTTCGCCGGGGATTCGGTGCACACCATTCTCTACAAGCACATCTTCGAAGAAGCGCCGCGCGCCGCCGCGCGCCGGGCCGGCGTGCCCGAGCCCCTCTCCGCCGCGGTCTCGCGGGCGATGTCGAAGGATCCGGACCAGCGCTATCCCACCATGGAGGAGTTCGCGACCGCCGTTTGGCCCGAGCAGCCGGTGGCGGCGCCCACGAAAGGGCGCGGTGCCCCGCGCCCGCGCCCCAATACCGCCACCGACGCCCCTACTCAGATCACCGGCGCGCCCACGAAGCCACTACCCGCGACTGGGGGGGGGGCCAAGACGCGTCCGAAACGCTCGCGCACGGGGCTCGTGATCGGCGGCGTCGTCGTAGCGGTCGCCGGGGTCGGCGGGTATCTCGCGCTCGAGCGGGGGGCGGAGCAGCCCGCCGGCGTGGCGGTGGACACGGTGCGCATTCAAGTTCAAGACACCGTACGCGTCTCCGCTCCCGCCCCGGGGTCCACGACGGTCCAGCCTAAGTCGCCGCGCCGCGCCGCGCCGAACGTCGTGCCGCAGGGCTTCCTCACGATCGACGCCAGCCCGTTCGGCCAGGTCTACATCGACGGCACGGATGTCGGCCAGACGCCCGTCGTCGAGTACGCGGTGGCGCCCGGTCGACACACGATCCGCATCGAGCATCCCGGCTATAAGACCGTGACGGAAACCGTGCAGGTGGAGAGGAACTCGACCGTGCGCAAACGCTACGCGCTGCTGCCGGAGACGCCGTGAGGGCGCGCCCCGGCGTCCTCGTCTCCCTGTTGTTCGCCCTTGCGCCGGCGCCGGGCGGCGCCCAGGCCCTTCAAAACGCCACGCTCCGCCGGGCGCAGCAGGCGTATGAGAACCTCGAGTACCGCCAGGCCCTGTCCCTGGGACGCTCGGCGCTGCGCGAGCGGCTCGCGGGCGGGGAGCGGGCGCGTGCCTACGAGCTGGTCGGCTTCAGCTACGCCGCGCTCGATTCGATTCTCAAGTCGGTGGATGCGTTCAAACAGGTCGTGTTGATCGACCCCGAGCGACAGCTCGACCCCAATCGCGTGTCGCCCAAGGCGTACAGCGCGTTCGACGTGGCGCTGCGCCAGGTGCTGCTGGTCCGGCAGCTGCGCATCGACAGCACCGGCTTCGTCGCGGGGCAGGGGGCGGTGCCGATCCGCTTCATGGTCACCCAGCCGGCGCGCGTGGTGACGCGGGCGATCGGGCAGAGAAACTTTCTGGTCGATTCGAGCGCCTGGAATGGACAGGTGAATCTGGGCTGGTCGCCGCGGTTACCGAACGGCGATCCGGTGCCGGCCGGGACGTATACGATCGTCGTGGAGGCGCGCCTCGGGCAGAACACGTTCTCCGCGTCGCAGCAGATCCGCGTGCTGCACGGCACCGTCGATACGCTGCCGCATCTGACGAGCCTCCCGGGCTACCAATACCTGCCCGAGACCGAGATCCCGCCGCAGACCTGGCGTCCGCTCGGGCTCGCCTTCCTTTATACGGGGGGCGCGGCGATCGGGACCCTGGGACTCGAGAGCGGCAGCCTCGGCGCGAGCTCCCAGCGCGAGCTCGCCGTGGCGGGGGCGGCGGCGCTCGTCACCGGACTCGTCATGACGCTACGGAAGCCCGCCCCGCGCCCCGCCGAGGGCAACATTTTGTACAACCGGCTGCTCACGGAGCAGATCGCCCGGCGCAACGCCGACATCGCGAAGGAGAACGTCACCCGGCGTCAGCAGGTGCAGCTCACGGTCGTGCCGCTGAAGAGCGGAGCGCCCCGGTGACCGGCCGCGCCGTCGTGCTGGCGTGCCTCGGGCTCGTGGGGATCGCATGGCGCCCGGCGGCGACGCAACGCTTCACGATCGGGCCCCAGGCGGTGCTGGTGGATTATCGCGAGGTGTCCTCCGGCCTGCGCTACTCCGGCGCGGGATTCGGCGGGCTCGCCACGGCGCGCTACCGCAAGTTCAGCGCGGCGGCGGCGGTCGTGCGGCTCACGCTCGATCCCACGAGCCAGAGCACCGCGGGGGCGGGGTTCACGGCGACGCAGGTCGACGCCTGGGTCGCCTACGACGTCGCGTCGTACGCGAGCCTCGAAGTCGGGCTCATCCGGCGTACCGCGGACCCCGAATTCGACGCTCAATCGATGGGCGCCGTGCGGATCGGTGCCCGCTCGGCGTACGATCTGGGCCCGGGCGCGACCGTGTCGTTCCGCGCCAATTACCTCGCTGCGCCGCAGTTCTCCGGAGGCGGCCGCGCGGCGTTCTCCCTCGAGCTGGGGCTCGGCCTCGACGTGCGCCTGGCGGGCCGGCTGCATGGCGTGATCGATTATGCGTTCGAGCGCGTGAACCGCAAAACCGATCCGGGGGGAACGGGCGAGATCTCCGCGCCGATTCAGCAGACTCTGGCGCGGGTGGGGCTGGGAATCGGTTTCTGAGGATCGCTACGGTTCTGTGAAGTACTTCTCGTTCCAGTCGACGTCGAACACTTCGTGACAGCGCCGGCACTCGAGCAGCGCGAGCCGTTCTTCGAGCGGCACGCGCTCGCGGCAATTCGGGCACACGGCATACTCGCCGACGCCGGGGAAGCGGGCGGGGTTCTTGGGACGCGGCACGACCGACCAGCGGCTCGGCGCCGCGGTCGATATTTCGAGCACCGACCGCGGCACGCTCACGCGCTCACCGAGCACGTCGACCACCGCCTCGGGTGGGCGCAGCCTTCTCACTTCGTACCAGGCGCCCCGTCGCAGCGGGACATCCAGATCGGCTCGCAATCGAGCCCAATATCGCTTCGGCACGTGTCGCGACTCGGGTTGGCTTTCATTCAAAAAGTAAGCTGACTCGGTCGCATGCTGCTAGGCGTCGCGGAATACCCAGAACGCACAGAACGCGTGGAACCTGCAGGGTGACGATGGTGGGTGTTGCGCGGCGCTCGGAAGTGTGTCGTGTACGCGACAGCCGTGCGGCGCGATAAAGGCTTGACGATCGCAGGACGCCCCGGTAAATCACGAGAGCGGCGCGCATAACGTGCAGTTGAAGAGGAGGGCGAGTTGGAGCGTCTCGACATGCTTCGGGCGGATCGCTGGGGCCGGTTGCGGGACGGGGTCCGGCGGTGCCAGCTGCGCCGGGGGGCGTGGTACCCGGTGCTGCGCGTCGGGGCGGACTCGGCAGTCGTCGTCGTGCGTCACCAGTCAGTGATCGTGCCCCCGTCCTATCTCGAGATCGTCGTCACCCGTCCGAGCAAGTGGAGTCTGATTGCGCGCGAGCGCTACGCCGTTTGCCCCAACTGCGCGGAGCGCGTGGCGCTCGGTGCGGTGCCGGAGCGGATGCGGTGTGGCCGCTGCCGCGGTGTGTTCGAGGTGGAGCTCGAGCCCGAGTTGAGCGCGCCTCACTGAAGTGTTGCGGCGGTCCACGTCTCATTAGGAAAAGCGAAGCCCCGCCGATTCCAGGCGGGGCTTGGTGCTTCGATGCGCCAGCCGCGATTCGAACGCGGGACCTTCGGCTCCGGAGGCCGACGCTCTATCCAGCTGAGCTACTGGCGCGGGTGATCGGCAGCTGATGATGCGGCCGCCGGTACGCAAGATAGTCACCGCCTATCCCGAAGGGCAGCGGGCTGCCAGCTCAGTTGCGTCCTCCATGGGGTAACTTAGTGTGTCCCTGATACAGGCTCGATCGATCCTGCAAGCCTCGGGTGGGGCGGCGGAGGCCGCGCCCGCGCGGTAAGATCGCTCCTGGAGGAGCCATGAGCTACGCCACGCTGCTCGGGTCGGCGCTGTGGGCACTGCTCGCGAACAAGCTGCGCAGCTTGCTCACGGTGTTGGGCATTACCATCGGCATCGCGGCCGTGATCTGCGTCGTCGCTATCGGACGGGCGGGCCAGGCCCAAGTCGAGCGGCAGCTCAACAACCTCGGCGACAACTTCGTATGGATCGAAGCGGGAGGCCGTGCCGTCAACGGCGTGCGCACCGGCACACACGGGACCAAGACGCTGCTGCTCTCGGACGCGGTCGCGATCAAAGACCAGATCCCGCTCATCAAGAGCGTCTCGCCCAACGTCGACGGCTCGATCCAGATCATCTATGCCAACCAGAACTGGTATACGGGGTACCGGGGGGTCTCGCCGGAATACTTCGACATCAAGCGCTGGTTCGTCGACCAGGGGGCCGTGTTCTCACAGGACGACGTGGATCGGGCGGCCAACGTCTGCGTGATCGGCCGCACCGTGCGGGATCAGCTGTTCGGCATGGACGACCCCATCGGGACGGTCATCCGCCTCAGGGATCTTCCCTGCAAGGTCGTGGCGACGTTGCAGCCGAAGGGACTCTCCGTTTCCGGGCAGGACCAGGACGACACGGTCCTCCTGCCGTACACGACGGCCATGAAGAAGATCAAAGGCAACAACTGGTTGGACGACATCTTGTGCTCGGCCGTCGCGCCCGACGTCGTCAAGCTCGCCGGGCAACAGGCCGCCGCGCTGTTGCGCGACCGTCACCACCTGCGTCCCGAGGAGGATGACGACTTCAACATCCGAAATCCGGAGGACATCATCAAGGCGCAGCTCGAGGCGAGCCGCACCCTGACGATCCTCCTCGTCGCCATCGCGTCGATTTCGCTGGTGGTCGGCGGCATCGGGATCATGAACGTGATGCTCGTTTCGGTCACCGAGCGCACCCGCGAGATCGGCCTGCGCGTCGCGGTCGGGGCCCGGCGGCAGGCGATTCGGCTCCAGTTCCTCGGAGAATCGGTGATGCTCAGCCTCGTCGGCGGGGCGGCCGGCGTGCTGGTCGGCGTGACGGGATCGTTCTTCGTCGGCCGGGCGCTGAGCTGGCCCATACAGATGTCGCTGGAAGCCGTCGCGATCGCCGTGGCGTTTTCCATCGCCGTAGGCGTCTTCTTCGGCTACTATCCCGCCCGCAAAGCGTCGTTGCTCGACCCCGTGGAAGCGCTGCGTTACGAATGACACGGCTCGAATTCCCGGCCGCCTGGCAGCTGCTCAGGCGACCCCAGAACCGGTGGTTCGTCGTCGCGGGCCTGGGCGGGCTGGGCGCGCTCGTCGCCCTGCTCGCATTCCACCGCGGGGATGCCATCCAGTATCTGACGGCCAAGGTGCAACAGGGGGTGATCCGGGACGCCGTCGATGCGACGGGGTCGGTCAACGCGGTGATCACCGTTCAAGTCGGTTCCCAGGTGTCCGGGACGATCGCCCAGCTCAACGCCGACTTCAACTCTCGCGTGCACAAGGGCGACGTGATTGCCCTGATCGATCCGTCGGTACTCCAAGGCGCGCTGCACCAGGCCACGGCGGATCTCGAGAGCGCCAAGGCGGGCGTCGCCGTGGCGGAGGCGGACTTGGCAAAGGCGAACGCCGCACTGGCGCAGATGAAAGCGGAACACGATCGCGCAGTGGCAATGGAGAGGAACGGCGTCATCACGCAGCAAGAGTTCGATCTCGCCACGGCCAACTATGAGTCGGCGAAGGCCTCCGCCGATGCCGCGGCGGCGGGTGTGGCCCAGGCGCGGGCGCAGGTGAGCCAGAAGGAGGCGGCGCTCGCCGTGGCGCGCACCGGCCTCGAACACACCGTGATTCGTTCGCCGATCGACGGCATCGTCGTGGCCCGGAACGTCGACGTCGGTCAGACGGTCGCCGCCTCGCTGCAGGCACCGACGATCTTCACGATCGCGCAGGACCTCACCCGGATGCGGGTGTACGCCAAGGTGGATGAGTCCGACGTCGGCCGTATCAAGCCGGGGCAGGGCGTCGCCTTCAAGGTGGATGCGTTCCCCAAGGACACGTTCCGCGGCGCCGTGAGCCAGATTCGGATGAACCCGACCACGGTGCAGAACGTCGTCACCTACGACGCGGTCATCGACTTCGCGAACCCGGCCCTGAAGCTGTTTCCCGGGATGACGGCATACGTAACCATCCCCGTGGCCACGGCCGAAAACGTGGTCACGCTCCCCAACGCGGCGCTGCGGTTCAAGCCGCCGCTGCCGCACGAGGTCATCCAGGCCCTCTACGCGAAGTACGGCCTCGAAGGCGGTGGCCAGCGGACGAGCCGGGCGGCGCCGCGCCGCACGTCGCGATTGCGTCGGAACGCCGTCCGCGCGGCGACGCCGCCGGAGATTCGGCGTCGCTCGCGCCGGGCGACCGCGCCGTCGTGTGGCGACTCGAGTCCGGCAACGTGATCGTGCCGGTCAAGATCGCGCTCGGCATCACCGACCACGCTTACACGGAAGTGACGGCTGTCATCGCCGGCGACCTCCGACCGGGTGACGACGTGGTCACGACCGCTGTGACCGCGAAAGCCAGCGCGCCGGGGGGCCAGGGCCTCCGGCGGTGATAGGGATGGCCGCTGTCGCGTCATCACGGCAAGCGTCGCGCCTTGGCGACGGGCATGACCCGGTCGCGTCGCGCGGTGCCGCACGCTGCAGACGGCATAGACAATGCGGCGACATACCCCGCCACGTTGATCCCGGGAGAGCGGGAATATGCAAACTCGTCGCTTGTTGCTTCTGCTTGCGACCGCGGCGGCGTGCCGAGACGTTGTGCAGCCGCGGCGCCAGCTCACGCCGCACCTCCTCGCCGACCGCCAACCGCTACCACACGCTTGTAAGCGCGCCCACCCGGAGCGGCGTGACGACCGCGAGATAAGTGACGGCCACTCCGACCGACCGGGCAAGACTCGCAAGGCCGGATGCCAACTGCTCTACGTAACCAACTCCACGATCCAGGGCGTCACGGCTTACACACTCGACGGCGTTGGGGACGTCCTACGGACAGACACGATCATGGGCAGCCGCACGGGACTGAACAACCCCGACGCCGTCGCCGTGGATGCTGCCGGCGACATCTACGTGACGAATTTCGGCGCTGCCACCCCGGCAACGGCCAGCATCACGATCTACGCGCCCGGCGCGACTGGTGATGCGACGCCCACTGCCACCATCGCCGGCAGCAACACAGGCCTCTCCACGCCTCAGGGAATCGCAGTGGATGCTGCGGGCACCATCTACGTGGCCAATGATTTCATTGGGGGGCCGGCCAGTCGGATCACGGTCTACGCGCCGGGAGCGAGTGGGAATGCAACACCGGATCGCTCAATCAGTGGAGGCTTGGACCGACCTAGGGGCATCGCCGTGGATGCCGCCGGCAACATCTATGTCGCCAACGAAGAGGCTGACAACGTCACGGTGTACGCGGCAGGGGCGAACGGGCTCACGACACCCATCGCGAGGATCGAAGGCCTTAATGCGGGACTGTTCGCTCCCTCGGGCGTCGCGTTGGACGCCGCCGGCAATCTCTACGTCACCAGCATCGGCAGCGGTCCTCCTGTTCCAGCCAGCGTCCGGGTGTTCGCTTCAGGGGCCAACTTCGACGCCACGCCGACGGTAGTGATCGCCGGCGCCAACACTGGACTGTTCGTTCCTTTCGCGATGGGCCGCGATGCCGCGGGGAGGATCTACGTCGCCGACGGCAACAATACCGTCACCGTCTACCCGGCCGGAGCCAGCGGGGACGTGACACCGTTGGCAACTATCCCTGCGACCAGTGCAACCGGAGGATTCCACGGGTACGGGTTGGCGGTCCACACCGTGCTCGACAAGGCAGATGAGGTGGATCCCTAGCAGGGCAGGGTTCGGACAATTAGGGGAAGTTCGTTCGAAGAAAAATGCTCGATACCCTAAATGGCTATCGAGCATTTGGTTATCAGTCGGGGCGAAGAGGCCTGGCCGTGGCCGGCGAGGACGGCCTAACGGTTCGAGGTACCAGACTCCAGGTTAGAGCTCTCACAAGGGAGTCAACCATGCTTCGCCGACCAATCGCTTATGTCCTCCTGCTCTGCTATCTCGCCGCGTGCACGAGCTGGCACGTCGAGGAGGGAGTCAGCCCGCTGCAGCTGATCTCCAACCAGCACCCCCACGTGGTGCGCCTGACCCGGGCCGACGGCTCGCGCACGGTGCTCGATCAGCCCCGCATCGTGGCGGGCGACAGCCTGGCCGGAACCCACTACAAAGTGGCATCTAGCGTCGCGCTCTCGGACGTCACCCAGGTTGCGACCCCGAAGTTCGGTGCTGGCAAAACGATCGGGCTATTCCTCGGCCTCTCCGCAGTCGCCGTGGGAATCGCGGTGATCGTTTGTTTGAATGGGAATTCGGGGACGGGTGCTTGTTCAGGCAATTAGGGGGAGCGTAATAGGGGGAGCCGTTCGCCGAAGTGAAATGCTCGATAACTGTACTCGAGAGGATTTGAACCTCCGACCTCCTGGTCCCGAAGCGGCGACCAAGGGTACCGACGTACGACGAAATGTAGTACTCACGCGGTGTTCTGGGCAGTCGGAGTCGTACCTCGGGAGCTGAAATCGCTGCGTAGTAGCGAGAAACTCAGATCGAAACTCACACCACGAGCGACCTCCTGGACCGATTCCAGGAGGTCGCTCTTCTTGCATGGTTTGGGAGCTCAAACATTGCGACCTCTCCCCCCTCTCGCGCAGTGCCACCTACTCGCGACGACCAAGCGTTGCGATTGGCCGAAGGACATAACTCCGGTGAGAGGACTTGAACCCGCGACCCCCGAACCCGATGCGAATCGCCAGCGGACCGAGTTACGACTTAGCAGCCGCGCACGCCTTTCCACTTCGACACGAGGAACAAACCGAGCGGCCGACGGTGCCGGGGGAGCGGGTTGGCGATCGGAGCGTGGGACGCCTTGCCGAACTGGACACCCCGGGCGCGAAGCCCCGGGGCGTCACTCGCCTCATAGGCTGATCGTGTACTGATAGCAGCCGCTCGTCAACACCACCGCTCCGGTGGCCGCGTCGATGACGCGGAAATCAATGTCGAACCTCGACCCCACCGGGAACGCGGCGAGGTTGCGGAACAGCTGCTCGCGGCCGGTCCCGCTCGCGTCGGTCGTGATGGCCTGCGGCTGGAGTCCCTTGCCCAGGGTGAGCCACCCGGTGCTGGTGCAGTCGTCGTCCACGTTGGTGTCCACGGCTCGCTGGAGCAGGTAGCTCGTGTTCGGCGCCAGGTCGCGCACCCAGGTGTCGAGGTAGACGATCTTGTCGGCGTCGTTCGGCTGCCGGAACTTCACCAGGCCGAAGCCGTCGCCGCGCAGCACGACCTCAAGATTGAAGTTCGGCGTCTCGGGGCCCCAGGGTTGCGCGGCGGCGAACGCGGGGCCACCGGTCGCGGCGAGCTCGGTCGGGCTGCGCTGCGGGTCCGAGCAAGCGCCCAGCGCGAGCGCAACGGCCGTCGTGAGGATGAGTCTGGATGCGGAGCGCATAGGTCCTCCCAGATAATGGATGTGGCTTGCGGAACGGGCACTGGGCAACGACGTCAGACGCGAAGCGGTGTACGGAGGATTCCGCGGCGCGTAAATTGCGAAGTGGCCAGGCACCGTCGACATCCTACGTCCGGCGGGTGACCCACCCGTGATGCCAGCGTGACTCGGTCCTCTATGATCCGGTTGCGGACGTTGGGCGCTGTGGACTTGAAGGATTCCGAGGGTCGCGAGCTACGCCCGCTCCTGACCCAGCCCAAGCGTCTGGCCCTCCTGACCTACCTCGCCCTCGCCGGATCCTCAGGCTTCCGTCGCAGGGACACCGTGGTCGCCCTGTTCTGGCCCGAGCTGGACGAGGAGCATGCACGGGGATCGCTGCGCCAGGCGCTGCGCTTCCTTCGCCGCTCGCTGGGCGAGGGCATCATCGTGAGTCGCGGCGAAGAGGAAATCGGGGTAGACCGCGGCGTGTTGCGGTGTGACGCAACCGCATTTGTGGAGGCCTGCGAAGGCGCGCGGCACGCCGAAGCGCTGGATCTCTATCAGGGCGCCTTTCTGGACGGGTTCTTCGTCTCGGAGGCCGCGCCCGAGCTCGAGCGGTGGGTGGAAGAGGAGCGAATCGCCCTGCGCCGCCGCGCGGCAGCGAGTGCCTGGGCGCTGGCGGACGGGTATCGAGTGGCCGGGGATCGGGCCGACGCGGCGGCGCTGGCGCGGCGGGCGGCCGGGTTCGCGTCCGAGGACGAAGGGGAGCTGGCCCATCTCATCGCCTTCCTCGATGATCTGGGGGACCGGTCCGGCGCCATCGGCGCTTATGACGAATTTGCGCGGCGGCTGAAACAGGAATACGACGTTCTGCCGGCGCCTGAGACGCAGGCGCTGATCCAAAGCGTCAGACACCGGACAGCGGTCGGATTCCAAACCCGTGCCGCGGGCCCGTCCGTCGCGCCTGCCGAGACGGTGGCGGTCCCCGCGCCGCGCGCGCGCCGGACGCTCGTCTATCTCGCGATCGGCGGCGTTGTGGCGCTGATCGGATACCTGGCGGCCTTCGCCAACCGGCGGCCGCCGTTCGATCCCGAGCGCGCTACCGTGGTGGTGCTCCCGCTCGAGGACCTGAGCGGGGACAGCACGCCGTCGTATTTGGCCAGCGGCGTGACAGAGCAGCTCATCACCGATCTCGCGCAGGGTGGGGCACTGCGGGTGATCAACCGTCGCACGATGATGGCCTACCGCGACCGGGCAAAGACGGTTCAGGAGATCGCGCGTACCCTGCACGCCGACGCCGTCGTCTCAGGCACGGTGCAGCGGCTCGGCGACACCGTCTACATGACGGCGCAACTTGTGCTCGCGAAACAGGACCGCACCATCTGGGCTCAGAGCTACGAAGGGACTCGTGGCGACCTGTTGCGGATGCAGCGCGAAGTGGCCCGGGCGGTGACCCGACGGCTGTGGGGCGCGCTCACGCCGACGCAGCAGGCCGGACTGGCGAGCGCCCGGCCACTCGATCCGGAAGCGCTCGACCTCTACATCCAGGGGCGCTACTGGTGGAACAAACGGGGACCGGCACTCCTCAAGTCGATTCAGCTGTTCACGCGGGCGCTTGACCTCGATGCGATGTTCGCGCTTGCCTATTCCGGGATGGCCGACGCCTACGTCCAGCTCGGCTACGGCAGTCTGCTTTCTCCCGGTGATGCCTTCCCCAAAGCGGAGGCCGCCGCGCTCCACGCCCTGCAGCTGGACTCGACCCTCGCTGAGCCGCATGCCACGCTCGGGTTCGTCAGAATGTATTACTACTGGGACTGGGCCGGCGCGGATCAGGAATTCCAACACGCGCTTGCTTTGAACCCGAGCTACGCGACCGGTCACGAGTGGTACGGCCTGTTCCTCACGGCGATGGGCCGGTATGACGAAGCGCTGGCGCACGAGCGCCGCGCCCAGGACCTGGACCCGCTCTCCCCCTCGATCGCCTGTACGACGGGGTGGGTGCTGCATTACAGCGGTCGCCAGGATGACGCCGAGCGGGAGCTGCAGGTCGCGCTGCGGATGGACTCGACTTTCACCCTCGGGCACCTCTATCTGGGCCGCGTTTACCAGGCCAAGGGCCAGATGGACAGCGCGCTGTCGCAGTACGCGACGACCGGCCCGCTGCGGAACTGGGTGCCCACGGTGGCGGCCGAAGGGTACGTGTACGGGGTCCTCGGTCGGCGCCGGGAAGCTCAGGCGGCACTTGTGCGCATGGACTCCCTGTCGCGGCGGCAGTACGTAACCGCGTACGCGGTGGCGCTGGTGCATACGGCGCTGGGGCAGAGGGACAGCGCCTTCGCGTGGTTGGCGCGGGGCGTCCGGGAACGCACGCACTGGCTGGTGTGGCTCAACCGCGATCTCCGTTGGGCTCCGCTGCGCGCGGACCCACGGTTCCAGGCCTTGGTCCACGAAGTGGGGTTGCCGCCGTGAGGCCGCGCGGGGCGGCGTGCTGCTGGCGTGGAAGGCGTGGGTACCGCAGGTCGGCCAACCCGCGCCGGAGTTCGAGCTCAAGACCCTGGATGGGGGCCAGGCATCACTCTCGGCGCTGCGCTGGGGGAGAAAAAGCCCCGCAACGGAATCCGTTACGAGGCTTGGTCTTCGACGAGTCGGGGCGAGTGGATTTGAACCACCGACCTCCTGGTCCCGAACCAGGCGCGCTAACCGGGCTGCGCTACGCCCCGAAAGGCTAGACGCCTAGACGCGCAGACGCCCAGCCGCCTAGGACTGCATCGTGCGAACTCCTGGGCGTCTCGGCGTCTCGGCGTCCAGCCGTCATGCGCCCAGGAGGACTCGAACCCCCAGCCTCTTGGTCCGTAGCCAAGCGCTCTATCCAGTTGAGCTATGGGCGCGAGTGGGCGGTACTAGACTCGAACTAGTGACCTCCACGATGTCAACGTGGCGCTCTAACCAGCTGAGCTAACCGCCCGTTTCAAACGCGGAACGCGGAAGTGGGAACGCGGAACGGAGGAATGTGGACGCCTGTTCCGCATTCCACGTTCCGCGTTCCGCGTTTCAGTAGCGGGGGTGGGATTTGAACCCACGACCTCCGGGTTATGAGCCCGGCGAGCTACCAGACTGCTCCACCCCGCGTCGCTGTGTCCTCAAGCCATGGCCCCGGCCGTGAGGCCGGGTGAGAGCGGGAAACGGGACTCGAACCCGCGACCCCAACCTTGGCAAGGTTGTGCTCTACCAACTGAGCTATTCCCGCGAACTACTAGACGCCGAGACGCGCAGACGCCGAGGGTCGACTGTGACGCACTTGCCGCCCAATGTAACCGGTCCGGGCCATCTCAGACTAGGCCGCTAGGCGTCTCGCCGTGATGGAGGCGAGGGGGATCGAACCCCTGACCTCGTGAATGCCATTCACGCGCTCTCCCAACTGAGCTACGCCCCC
>Ga0209577_10000348_pt1 | contig 47164 bp, 55 predicted proteins | sample GraSoiAngelo_109_FD_185874 | JGI IMG/M metagenome (GOLD analysis project Ga0209577, IMG submission 185874) | Grasslands soil microbial communities from the Angelo Coastal Reserve, California, USA - 14_0903_12_20cm (SPAdes) (version 2) | ecosystem: Environmental > Terrestrial > Soil > Grasslands... | reverse complement strand
CTTCCGACTGAAGTACCAGCTAATACAGAACTGGGATACAGCCGAGAACATTCCCGCGGCGTGCCGCGGTGCGGCCGCCTACGCGCCGAGCTGCTGGCGCAGGCGCTCGCGGAGCGCGTCGGGGGCCTTCTGCTCCTGGTAGGAGACCTTCACCAGCCGCTTCAGACCCTCCTGGAAGCGGTAGCGCTTGGTGCAGTCGCCGCACTCGTCGAGGTGGACGTGAATCTCCTCGACCTCGGGAGGGCTGAGCTCTTTGTCGACCAACTGGTCGAGACGGCGGATGCAATCTTCGCAGTCGTACATTTCAGGACCGCTTATTCAAACCACCGGGCACGATACCCGATTCCACCGCGTATTCAAATAGGTCTTTCTGCAATTGCTGCCGCGCGCGGTGGAGGCGCGACATGACGGTCCCGATCGGCACCCCGAGGACGGTCGCCGCGTCCTTGTAGGAGAAGCCCTCGACGTCGACCAGCAGCACCACCTCCCGATGGAGCGGGCTCAGCTTCTCGATCGCGTCCACCACCTCGCCCCGCGCGATGCGGTCCAGGACCTCCGTCTCCGGGCCTTCTCCCAGGTCGTCCCGCATCTGGTCGTAGAGCGCGAACTCGCCGATGTCGTCGATGCTCACGGCTTCCCGGTTGGCCTTCTGGAAGCGGTCCCAGTAGAGGTTGCGCATGATCGCGAAGAGCCAGGCCTTCATGTTGGTTCCGGCCTGGTAGGAGTGCTGGTAGCGCAGGGCCCTGGCGTAGGTGTCCTGGACCAGGTCCTGGGCCTTGTCAGGGTCGCGCGTCAGGCGGAGCGCGCCGCGGTAGAGGGCGTCGAGGTTGCCGATCGCCTCGGTCCCGAAATCCTGCTCTTCGACGGTCTGCTCGGCCACGGGTGTTCCAGTCTACCGGCGGGAGTAATGCCGCTCGACCCGGGTGCCGATCGAGGTCAGGACCTCGTAGCTGATGGTGCCCGACCATTCGGCCGCTTCCTCGGCCAGGATCCTCTCCTCGCCATCCTGGCCGAGCAGCGTCGCCGCGTCCCCCAGCTCGACGCCCGGGACCTCGGTCACGTCGAGCGTGATGGAGTCCATGCTGACGGCGCCCACCAGCGGCGCCCGCCTCCCCCGGACCAGGACCACGCCGCGGTTGGCTCGGCCGCGCTGGACCCCGTCCGCATAGCCGATGGTGACGGTCGCGACCCGGGTGCGCCGGCCGGCCGTCCATGTCCGCCCGTAGCCGATGCTGCTGCCGGCCGGCGCCGTCTTCAGGTGCGCGATGCGGGCCCGCAGCCGCAGGACCGGCTCCAGGCGCGGGTCCCCGCAGCCGTAGAGGGCGATCCCGACCCGGACCGCGTCCAAGGCCGCCTCGGGATGGCGCAGGACCGCGCCCGAGTTGGCGACGTGGCGCAGCCCGGGAAGACCCTCGGTGGCGGCCAGGAAGCGCTCCAGCTGCTCCGCCGTGTAGCTCGGGTCGGAGTCGGAGGAGGCCAGGTGGGTCCAGGTCCCCGCCAGCTCCAGCCGGTTGGAGGCGCGGATCAGCGACAGCAGCGCGGCGAACTCCTCGGGGTCCGCGCCGTAGCGCCCCATGCCCGTGTCCAGCTTGGCGTGGATGGGCACCCGGCGCTCGCCGGCGGCCGCTTCCAGCGCCCGTGCCACAACCACCGACGAGCAGCCCAAGAGGTGCCGGCCGGCCACCGCCTCGGGAGCGTCCTCGGGCAGCAGCGGGCCCAGCACCAGGACCCGCTCTGGGGGCAGCAGGTCGCGGACCTCGGCCGCCTCGGCGAGGGTGACCACGGCCAACCCCCAGGCGCCGGCCTCGAGTGCCGCGCGCGCGACCTCGCGGGCGCCGTGCCCGTAGCCGTTCGCCTTGACCACGGCGATGAAGCGGGTCGCGGCCGGGAGCAGGCCGCGAAGCAGCGCCACGTTCGCTTTGAGGGCGCCCAGGTCGACCTCCGCCCAGCGGTGCGAGCCCGAGGCTATGCCTCCACCTGCCATCTCTGCCGGCCTTCGCGGAGCAGCTTCTGGAGGAACGGGATCTCGCCCAGGAGGTCGGAGGCGAGGAGGCCGGCGTCGCCGAGGCGGGCCGCGACCTGTCTCCCGGCCTCGCCGTGGATGTAGACACCGGTCACCGCGGCCGTGAAGGGCTGCAGCCCCTGGGCGATCAGTCCCGCGATCAGCCCGCCGAGGACGTCCCCCGTACCGCCGCTGGCCAGCGCGGGCACCTCGTGCGGGTCCTCCGAGACCTCGCCGTCGGGCGCCGCCACCACGGTCCGGGCGCCCTTCAGCACCACCACGGCCTTCCACGCTTCCGCCGCCCGGCGGGCGACCTCAACCCGACCCGGCTGGTCGCGAGGCACCGGGCTGCCGGTCAGCCTGGCCATCTCTCCCGGATGCGGCGTCAGCACCCGCCCCTGCGGCAGCCGGGACAGCGCCCGCCGGCCTTCCGCGAGCGCGTTCAGCGCGTCGGCGTCGATCACCAGCGGGCAGCCGACCTCCAGGACCAGATCGCCGATCAGCCGCCAGGTGGAGCGGTCCCGGCCCAGCCCGGGTCCGATCAGGGCCGCCTTGGCGCCCTGGAACTGGCGGGCGACCGCCTCGTGGGCCAGGTGGCCGACCGCTCCGGGCGCCACCTCGGGCACCGGCGTCGCCATCACCTCGGTGCACTTGGCGGCAAGGATCGGATAGAGGGAGTCGGCCACCAGCAGCTTGACCAGGCCCGCGCCGGACCGAGCCGCGGCCGTGGCCGAGAGGTAGGCCGCTCCGGTGAGCCCGAGGCTGCCGGCCAGCACGACGACGGTCCCGAACGTTCCCTTGTGACCGTCTTTGGGCCGCTCGGGCAGGTCCACGGCCGGCGGCGGTTCCAGCAGCGGGAGGGCCGTCACCGGCCCGGGCATGACCAGGGTCGCCGCGGCGACGGCAAGGCCGGAGTGATGGGTGATGCTGAGCTCGATCGCGGCGCCGGCGCTGTCCCCGAGCAGGCGCACCCGGGGGGCGCCGTTCGGCCCCGGCAGCACTTCGATCTTGCGCCGCGGAAAGCAGATCCCGGTGCCGTCGAAGCACTTGATGACCGCCTCCTTGGCCGCCCAGCGCCCGGCCAGGCGCTCGGCGCTGCCCTGGCAGTAGTCGAGCTCGGCCTGGGTGTAGGCCTTGCGCAGGAAACCGTCGCCGGAACGGCGCACTGCCAGCGCCAGCCGGTCGACGCCGACGGCGTCGATCCCGAGCTTCATGCTCGAAATTGTGGCGCGCTATTCGACGGTTACGCTTTTGGCCAGGTTTCGGGGTTGGTCGACGTCGGTTCCCAGCGCCACCGCGACGTGGTAGGCGAAGAGCTGCAGCGCCACGGTGTTCAGGAGCACGCCGGCCGCCTCGTCCGCCGCCGGCATCACCAGCAGATCGGCCGCGACGTCGTCGACGGAGTCGTCGCCCTCTGTGACCAGCGCCAGCACCGGCGCGTCCCGGGCCGCCATCTCGTGGACGTTGCTGATCATCTTCTCCCGCGTCGGCGAGCTGGTGCAGATCGCCACCACCGGGAAGTTCTCGTCAAGGAGCGCGATGGCGCCGTGCTTGAGCTCGCCACCCGAGATGCCCTCTGCGTGCAGGTAGCTGATCTCCTTGAGCTTGAGGGCGCCCTCCCGGGCGACCGGGTAGTTGATGGCGCGCCCGGTGAACATGAAGTTTCGATAGCCCGAGTACTTGATCGCCAGCTGCTTGATCCGCTCCTCCATGGCGAGCACGGACCGGATCCCCTCGGGCACCGAACGCAGGCTGGCCACGAGGTCCTCCAGCCGCTCCGGCGAGAGCCGTTGGCGGGAAGCCGCCAGCCGGATGGCCAGCAGGTAGTGGCTGATCACGTGGCTGATGAAGGTCTTGGTTGAGGCGACGCCGATCTCCGGCCCGGCCTGCAGGTAGACGACCCCGTGGGCGTCGCGGGCGGCCGTGCTGCCGACCACGTTGGTGATGGCGACCGTGAGCGCGCCGCGCTCCAGGGCCTGCCGCATCCCCATGATCGTGTCCGCCGTCTCCCCGGACTGGGTGACGATCACCGCCAGGGTGTCCTCGGAGACCATCGGCCGGCGGTAGCGGAACTCGGACGCGTCCTCGGCCTTGGAGGGGATGCCCGCCCAGTCCTCGATCACGTACTCGCCCAGCATCGCGGCGTGGAGCGAGGTGCCCATCCCGAGCAGCTTCACGTTCCGGATCCGGGCCAGCTGCTCCTCGGTCGCCGTGAACTCGTTGAAGGTGACGGTGCCGTCGTCCTGGATCCGGCCCCGAAGGACGTTCGCCGCCGCCTCCGGGGTCTCGTGGATCTCCTTGAGCATGAAGTGGTCGAAGCCGCCCTTCTGGGCCTGGCTGACGTCCCAGTCGACCGCGATGATCTTGGGATCGACCGCGACGCCGTCGAGGGTGCTGACCACGGGTCCGACGGGACTGATGGCCACGATCTCGCCTTCGCCCAGGACGAGCACCCGCCTGGTGTAGGGGATGATCGCGGTGATGTCGGAGGCCAGGAACCATTCCCCCTCCCCCATCCCCACCACCAGCGGCGCGTTGAGCCGTGCGCCGATCAGGAGCTCGGGATCGTCATGGGAGTAGAGGGCGACGGCGTAGGCGCCGCGGATCTTCTGCAGAGCCTGCCGGACGGCGGTCAGCAGGTCGCCCTGGTAGAGGTCCTCGACCAGGTGCGGGATGACCTCGCTGTCGGTGTCGGAGGTGAACTCGTGGCCCTTCGCCTGGAGCTCGTCCTTCAGCTCTTGGAAGTTCTCGATGATCCCGTTGTGGACGACCATGATCCGGGCGTAGCAGTCTGAATGCGGATGGGCGTTGGTGATGGTCGGCTTCCCATGGGTCGCCCAGCGGGTGTGCCCGATGCCCAGCCTGCCCTTCGGCATCTCCTGCTCGAGCTTCTCGATCAGATCGTCGACCTTGCGCTCGCTCTTGGTCAGCGTGGAGTGGATGTCGGTCTCCATGACCGCCACGCCGGCCGAGTCGTAGCCCCGGTACTCGAGCCGCTTCAGCGAGTCCATCAGGATGGGCGCCGCCTCCTTCTCGCCGAGGTAGCCGATGATTCCGCACATATCAACTCCAACCCCCCGACGGCGGGGGCGTGTTTCCTTTCAGGTTACGTAAAGGCCAACGGGAGGCGGTCGCCGGCCGTTACGGCGCGGGCGGCTAGCCGCTAGGGCTCGGGCTGGGCACGGCCGGGTTCTTCTGGATCGTGATCGTGACCGTGACCTGGGCGACCGAGCTGCTGGTGTTGGCCGGCAGGGTGCTGACCCGGACAGCCCTGGTGATGGTCTGGGTGGCGCCGTCGACGGCGATCGGGGGCAGGGTGACGCTGTCCACCTTGGAGAGGTCGTCCGCCGATCCCGAAACGTCGATGAAGAGGGGCGCGATGGTGATGGCCGTGATCCGGTAGCCGCTCGCGGGCGTGCCGGTCGGGGTCTCGACCACCGGCACGTTGATCGTCTGTTTCGGCTTCGAGGCCTCGATCGTGAGCGACGCGGTCACCGCGTCGGCGGTCGGCAGCGGTACCGCGTTGGTCGGCAGCTGAACCTCTTTGCCAGCCCTCTCGAAGTGGATGGGAAGGTTGGGCACGGTGGTGTTGGCTGAGACTGGCGCAAAGGTGACGTAAGCCGAGATGCCCTGGAAGAAGGATCGGGGCGCCGAGACGGATACGGCCCCGCTGGTCTGGTTGGCTGGATCGGTGACGGTAACCGTCGACTTGGTGACCTGCCAGCCGGGAGCGGGTGAGACTCGGGCGTCGACCGGGATCTGTTTGGTGATCCGGTCCTCGACAGTGATCGAGAAGTTGACGTGGTCCTGGTAAGCGGTGACATTTGGCGCCAGCACCTTGATGTTGGCGGTGACCACCTGCAGCCCCGGCCGGACCCTGGCGAGGTCGACCTTGGCCTGGACGTTGGTCGCGGTCACGCCGTTGACCGCGGACTGAAGGCCCACCACGCGCACGTCCTGCCTGCCGGGTGCGCCGATCAGCTCCACATCGCCGGGCGGGTTCTCATAGCTGACGGGCACGTTCTTGATCGTTGCCTGGACGAGCGGGTTCTGCTGGAAGGCCACCGCCACGAAGAGCCCGAAGGAGAGCACCCCCGCCAGGAGCTTGAGCTGCCAGTTCTCGGTCACCCAGCTCATCGCCGGCCGAGCTCCAGCAGGGCCGCCAGCTGCCGCCCCCGCCCGTTCGCGGAGCGCTGGCGCTGGAGGCTGCCCAGGAGCCTGCTCCGGACGCCCTCCACATCCAGGTTCCGGTTGATCTTGCCGTCCTCGACCACCGAGATCGAACCCGTCTCCTCGGAGACGACCAGGATCACCGCGTCGGACACCTGGGAGAGGCCGATGGCGGCGCGGTGGCGGGTGCCCAGCCGCTCGGCGCCGCGCACGCGCTCCTCGGGCATCGGGAGCAGGCAGCCGGCCGCCACGATCACGTTGCCGCGGACGATCACCGCCCCGTCGTGGAGGGGCGAGTTGGGGAAGAAGATGGTCTGCACGAACTCGGCGGTCAGCTCGCCGTTGATCCGCACACCGGTCGCGGCGTAGTCCTCGAGGCCGACCTCACGCTCGAAGACGATCAGGGCGCCGGTCTTGCGGGCGCTGAGCCGCTCGGCGGCACGGATCGCCTCCGCCACGCCGCGGTTGAAGGCCTGCGGGTTGAACTGAGAGAGCTGCAGGTTCAGGTGGCTCAGCCGGCCGACCTGGTCCAGGGCGCGCCGCAGCTCCGGCTGGAAGAGCACGATCACGGCGATCACCACGAAGGGCGCGGCGTTCTGGAAAAGCCACTTGAGGAGGATCAGGTTCAAGGTGCTGGCGACGACGCCGACCACCGCCAGCAGGACGAGGCCGACGATCAGCTCGGCGGCTCGGGTGCCCCGGACCAGCTTCAGGAGCTGGTAGAGGATCACGGCCACGATCAGGATGTCGATGACCTCCACCCAGCCGACCTTGACCACCGCCTGGGCGAGGGCGCTGAAGAGGTTGGTGAGGTAGTGGACGACGGCCTGGGCGTCCATCAGACGACCAGGGCCAGCAATGCCATCTGCGCGTGGAGCCGGTTCTCCGCCTGGTCCCAGACCGCGGAGCGGGGGCCGTCGATGACCTCGTCGGTCACCTCCTCGCCCCGGTGGGCCGGCAGGCAGTGCAGGAAGATCGCGTCGGGGGCTCGGCGCAGCAGCTCCGAGTCCACCCGGTAGCGCGCGAAGGCCTTGCGCCGCTCCTCCCGCTCCGACTCGAAGCCCATCGAGGTCCAGACGTCGGTGTAGACGGCGTCGGCGCCGGCTACCGCCGCCAGGTCGTTGCTGACCTTCATCTCCGGCGCGGCGGCTCGCACCTCGGCCGGCGGCTCGTAGCCGGGCGGGGTGACCACCGTGAAGGGGAAGCCGAGCCGGGCCTGGGCGTGGGCCAGGGAGGTGACCACGTTGTTGCCGTCGCCGACGAAGACGAGGCGGACGCCCTCCAGGGACTCGAATCGCTCGCGAAGGGTGAGCAGGTCGGCCAGGACCTGGCAGGGGTGCTCCAACTCGGTCAAGGCGTTCACGACCGGCACGCCGGACCACGCCGCCAGCTCCAGCAGGTCCGCATGGCGCTTCAAGCGGGCCACGACCAGGTCCACGTAGCGCTCCAGCACCCGGGCCGCGTCCGGGACGGACTCCCGCTCACCAAGCTGGACGTCGTTCTCGCCCAGGGCGACGGACTGGCCGCCGAGGCGGGCGATCCCGACCTCGAAGGAGACGCGGGTGCGGTTGGAGGGCTTCTGGAAAAGCATCGCCACGTGCTTGCCCGCCAGCGCCTGCTCCCGCCAGCCTCCGGCCTTGATCCGGGCCGCCAGCTCGAGGACGCCCAGCAGCTCCTCCCGGTCGAGGTCGGAGACGCTCAGGAAGTCGCGGCCGCGGAGGGTCAAAAGCGAGTTGCTCAAGACTTGAATCTTAAGCTCGCCATCTCGGACCACTCAGAGTCTGGGGGTGATCAGCTCCCCGGTCACCACCGGTCGGTCAGAGAGGTCGAGGGCGGAATCGAACTCGGGCAGGCGCCCGCGCGAGACCTTGTCGTCGCGCAGCGTCAGGACCAGGTCTCGGCAGCCGGCCGGCGCGAGGCCGAAGTCGGCCGGCCGGAGCAGCAGCGGCTTTCCGCGCTTCATCCGCACGGTCAGCCGGTCGGAGATCTCGATCTCCGGCCAGCGCCCCGCAGACCAGTCCACCGGGGCGGCCAGGGTGGCGGTGTCGACCCGGTCCCAGAGCGCGTGCTGCTCGGTCCGTCCCTGGACGACCACCAGACGGTCCCGGAAGAAGCCGAGGCGGCAGGGAGGCCAGGAACGAACCTGCCAGCCCGCCCAGGCGGCCAGCCCCAGCCCGAGGCCGCTGCCGCCGGCGAGGGCGATCGAGGCGGCGTCCAGCCCGTCGCTCAGGAGCACCAGGGCGGCGACCAGCGCAAAGGCGATGGCGACGGCGAGCCCGGACGCGCCGAGGAGGACCGAAGTGCGCCGAGAACGAGCGAAGATCACCCGAGCCCCACCGGTGTGAAGTGTAGGCGCGGTTTCGAGTTTGGCCTAGCGTCAGATTGCCGTCAGTTGACCTGGCGGGTTGCTCCCTCCCAGTACGGCGCCCGCAGCTCCCGCTTCAGGATCTTGCCGCTCGGGTTGCGCGGGATACTGTCCGTGAAGTCGACCGACTTCGGCCGCTTATAGCCTCCGAGCCGGGAGCGCGCCCACTCGATGAGCTCTTCCCCGGTCAGCGCGGCGCCCGGCTTCAGGACCACAATCGCCTTCACGGTCTCACCCCACTGGTCGTCGGGCACGCCGATCACTGCCACGTCGGCGAGGGCGGGATGGGCGGCCAGCACGCTCTCCAACTCCGCCGGGTAGATGTTCTCGCCCCCGGAGATGATCATGTCCTTGATCCGGTCCTTGACGTAGAAGAAGCCGGCGTCGTCCTCGGTCCCGGCGTCGCCGGTGTAGAACCAGCCGTCGCGGATCTGGTCGGCGGTGTCCTGGGGCCGGTTCCAGTACCCCTGCATCACGCCCGGGCCCCGGTAGACGATCTCGCCGATCTGGCCGTGGGGCACCTCTTTGCCCTCCGGGTCGACGACCCTCATGTCTGCTCCGAAGGTCGCCCGGCCGCAGCTGAGCAGCTTCTCGCCCTCGTGGTCCTCGAACTGCAGGAAGGTGATGGCGCCGGTCGTCTCGGTCAGGCCGTAGACCTGGGTGAACTTGCACCTGAAGGTGTCGATCGACCGCTGCAGGACCGCCTGGGAGATCGGCGACGCGCCGTAGAGGATGTTCCGGAGTGACGAGTAGTCGCGACCCTGCGACTCCGGCAGCGAGGTCAGGAAGAGCAGGGCGGCCGGTACCAGGAAAGCGGTCTCCACCTTCTGCTGCTCGAAGTTGTCGAGGACCTGCTGGGGGATGAACTCGCTCATCAGGACCGCGCAGCTGCCGGTCAGCATCGCCGCCAGCGCCCAGCCGCAGCCGCCTATGTGGTAGAGCGGCATCGCGACCAGCGCCCGGCCGCCGGCCCTCATCTCGGGGATCTCGGTCGCGAAGACGGAGGTTAGCCCGGTGAGGTTCTGGCCGGTCAGCATGGCGCCCTTGGGCAGGCCCGTGGTGCCGGAGGTGTAGAGCTGCCACATCACCGCCCCCTCGTCGTCCCGATAAGGGTCCCCACCGTTGCGGGGCAGCTCGTTGAAGCCCAGCACCCGCACCCCGGCGGCGTCGGCCTGGCCGCGGAAGTTGTCCCCCGCCACGATGGCGACGGCCTGGGCGTCACCGACAACCTTGGCGACCTCGTCGCCGGTCAGCCGCCAGTTGACGGGAGTGGCGATGGCGCCGGCCTTGTCGAGCGCGTAGAGGAGCTCGATGTAGTCGTCGGTGTTCTTGTCCAGGATCGCCACGTGGTCGCCTGGTTTCACTCCCAACTTGGAGACCAGGCCGCCGGCCAGCGCCGAGCTGCTCGCGTTCAGCTCGCCCCAGGTGCGGGTGCGGCCCTCGAACCAGGTGGCTTCGAGGTCAGGCTGCCGGCGGGCCCACCAGCGCGCGACCTCCGCGACTGTTCTCATTGCCCGAAATGCTAGCCCCGGCGGGCGGCGCCTAACGCTTCGTGTACTGAGGAGCCTTACGGGCGCGCTTCAGGCCGTACTTCTTGCGCTCCTTCTCCCGCGAGTCGCGGGTCAGGTGGCCGGCCTTCTTGAGCACCGGGCGCAGCTCGGGGTCGTTCTCGATGAGCGCCCGGGCGATGCCGTGGGCGACCGCTCCCGCCTGGCCGGAGATCCCGCCGCCCACGACCTTCACGGAGGCGTCGTAGCGCTTGGTGTCGGCGACCCGGAAGGGCTCCATGACCACCATCTCCAGCGTCCGCCGCCCCAGGTACTGGAGGGCGGGCTTCTCGTTGATGGTCACCTTGCCGTCGCCGGGCGAGAGCCGGACGCGCGCGACGGCGGTCTTCCGGCGCCCGGTGCCGTAGCCGGCGTTGTCCTGCTCGTTAGCCAAGATCGATATCTCCCCTTGCGTTGAACGTGATCGCCCTGGGCTGCTGGGCCGCGTGCTCGTGCTCGGGCCCGGCATAGACCTTGAGGCGGTTCAGCATATCGGCGCCCAGCGTGTTCCGCTGCAGCATCCCCCGGATCGCGTTGTAGACCGGGAAGGTCGGGTCTTCCGCCTGGGCCCGACGCAGGGTCTTGCTCCTCAGCCCGCTCGGATAGCCGGAGTAGCGCGTGTAGGTCTTCCCGTCGAGCTTGGAGCCGGTCACCAGCACCTTGGCGGCGTTGACCACGACCACGTGGTCGCCGGTGTTCAGGTGCGGCGTGTAGGTGGGCTTGTGCTTGCCTTTCAGCAGGCGCGCCACACTGGAGGCCAGGCGTCCGAGGGCGACGCCGGTGGCGTCGACCACGTACCAGTCCCCGTGCAGGTCCTCTTTCCTGGCCGTCCAGGTCCTCTGCTTCAACTCGTCTTCCTCATTCGTACAGGACTCTAATCAACGTCAGCCCCCGAGCGGGGGCCGTTTTGGCGGCCTGGCTCCGGTCCCGGGCGGCGAGCACCCGGCCCAGCCACCCCGGCGGCCGGCGGCCGCTCCCCACCTCGGCCAGGGCGCCGGCGATGCCGCGCACCAGGCCCCGCAGGAAGCCTTCCGCCTCCAGCTCCAGCTCGACGTAATCACCGATCCGCTTCACGGTCGCCGAGCTCAACCTGCGAGTTCGCGCCGAAGCCGGCTCGGACGCCGAGCAGAAGCTGGTCCAGTCGTGCCGGCCCACCAGGGCCCGGGCTGCCTTCGCCATCGCCCGCTCGTCGAGCGGGCTCCGGACGTGCCAGCAGCGCTCCCGTTCCAGCGCCGGTCGGGCGGCTCGGTCGAGGTACCTATAGCGGTACCGGCGGCCCGTGGCCGAATAGCGGGCGTGGAACGCCTCGGGGACGACCTCGACGCTCAGCGCGCTCACGTCCGCCGGCAGCTTGGCGTTCAGAGCCGCCTGCAGCCGGTCTGGCGGGATCGATCCCTCGGGAAGCCGGAAGTTGACGACCTGGCCTTCGGCGTGGGCGCCCGCGTCGGTCCGTCCGGCCCCGTAGACCTTCATCCGCTCCCCGGTCAGCTCCAGCAGCGCCCCCTTCAGCTCGCCTTCCACGGTCCGCCTGGCGGCCTGCTGCTGCCAGCCCGAAAAACCGGTGCCGTCGTACTCCAGCACGACTTTGATATTCACTTGTCAATTCCGCCGCGAAGACGCTGCGGTCGCTAGTCGACGATCTCGATGATCACCATCGGCGCGGCGTCTCCCAGCCGCGGCCCCTGGCGGATGATCCGGGTATAGCCGCCCGGGCGTTCCTTGAGCCGGGGCAGCAGGTTGGCGAAGAGCTTCTCGATGACCTCCGGCTTGGTGATCTCCGCGGCCACCTGCCGGCGGGCGTTGAGGTCGTCGGCCTTGGCGGCGGTGATCAGCCGCTCGACATGCCGCCGCAGCTCCTTGGCCTTCGCCTCGGTCGTGCTGATGCGCCCGCTCTCCAGGAGCGACGTGACCAGGTTCCGCATCAACCACTTGCGGTGGTCGGTATCGCGACTGAACTTGCGGCCGCTCTTGCCGTGGCGCATCAGTGAAAGACGGTGTCCAGCTCTTCGGGCTTGATGTAGCCCTTCTCGACCAGCTTCTCCTTGATCTCGTCAAGGGACTTGCGGCCGAAGTTGCGGAGCGAGAGCAGCTCCTCCTCCTTCTTGCCCAGCAGCTGCCCGACGGTCCCGATGTCGTTGGCCTTGAGGCAGTTGAAGGCGCGGACGGAGAGGTCGAGCTCCTCGATCGGCGTGTCGATGAGCTTGCCGGGGCCGCCGGGCTTGAGGGACGGGCCGGTCGGGATGGTGATCGACTCGTTGAAGCGGACGAAGAGCTCCAGGTGCTGGGTGAAGAGACTGGCCGCGCTGGCCACCGCCTCCTCGGGCCGCATGGTCCCGTCGGTGTAGACCTCGAGGATCAGCCGGTCGTAATCCGTGGCCTGGCCGACCCGGGTCTTCTCGACCGTGAAGTTGGCCTTCTGCACCGGCGAGAAGATGGCGTCGATGGGGATCACGCCGATGGGCTGACCCTCGCGCTTGTTTCGCTCGGCCGGAACGTAGCCGCGGCCCTTCTCGACGTTGAGCTCCATCCGCAGGTGGCCCTTGTCCGCGATGGTCGCGATGTAGAGGTCGCCGTTGACGATCTCGACGTCGCTGGTGGCCTGGATGTCGGAAGCATGGATCTGGGCCGGGCCGCGGACGTCCAGGACCAGGGTGACCGGATCCTCGGTGAAGCTCTTCAGGTTCAGCTGCTTCAGGTTGAGGATGACCTCGGTCACGTCCTCCTTGATGTGCGGGATCGAGGTGAACTCGTGGGCCACGCCGTCGATCTGGATCGAGGTGACCGCCGCGCCCCACAGTGAAGACAGCAGCACCCGGCGGAGGGTGTTGCCGAGGGTGATGCCGAAACCGGGCTCGAGCGGCTCGATCTCGAACTTGCCGAACGTGTCGGTGCCGCCCTCCAGCCTCTTGACCTGGGGCGCAACCGAAACCGGGGTGTCAATCGCCAACTGAAACAAACCTCCCTTGGGGTTAGCGCGAATAAAACTCGACGATCAGGTGCTCCTCGACGCCCATCTCCATCTCTTCGCGCTCGGGGAGGGCCAGCACCTTGGCATTCTTCTCGCCCTCGTTGAAGGAGAGCCAGGACGGCATCGTGCGCGAGCCGGAAGCGTCCAGCGCAACGTCGAAGACGGCGCTGCCGGACTTGCTGGACTCGCGGACGGAGACGACGTCGCCGGGCCGCACCTGGTAGGAGGGCACGTTGACGACCTTGCCGTTCACCTCGAAATGCCTGTGACTGACGAGCTGGCGGGCCTGCTTGCGCGAGGCGCCCAGCCCCATCCGGTAGACGACGTTGTCGAGCCGCAGCTCGAGGTGGCGCAGCAGGTTCAGGCCGGTGACCCCCGGCTCGCGCTCGGCCGCCTCGAAGTAGTTGCGGAACTGGCCCTCCATCAGACCGTAAAGGCGCCGCGCCTTCTGCTTGGCGCGCAGCTGGAGACCGTAGTCCGAGACCTTGCGCCGCCGCGCCAGGCCGTGCTGGCCGGGCGCGAAGGCGCGCCGGTCGAGGGTGCACTTGGTGTAGCACTTCTCGCCCTTCAGGTAGAGCTTGGCGCCCTCCCGGCGGCAGAAGCGGCAGACGGGACCGTGGTAATTAGCCATGCCTCACACCCTCCGCCGCTTCGGCGGCCGGCAGCCGTTGTGGGGGATCGGCGTCACGTCGGTGATGGCGCTGACCTCGAGCCCGGCGGCCTGCAGGGAGCGGATCGCTGCCTCCCGGCCGGCGCCCGGCCCGCGGACGAAGACCTCGATTGTGCGCATGCCATGGTCCATCGCCCGGCGGGCGGTCGCCTCGGCTGTGACCTGGGCGGCGAAGGGCGTCGACTTGCGGCTGCCCTTGAAGCCCTGCGCGCCGGCCGACCCCCAGGAGATCACGTTCCCCTCCAGGTCGGCGATCGAGATGATCGTGTTGTTGAAGGTGCTCTGGATGTGCGCCGTCCCCACCGCGACGTTCTTCTTCTCGCGGCGGCGGGTGCGGACGACCTTCTTTTTGACCTTGGCCAATCTGGCTCCTTACTTGCCCTTCTTCCTGCGGACGCCGACGGTTCGCTTCGGGCCGCGGCGACCGCGCGCATTGGTCCTGGTCCGCTGCCCGCGCACGGGCAGGCCGCGGCGGTGGCGGAGGCCCCGGTAGGACCCGATCTCGACCAGCCGCTTGATGTTCATCGCCACCTCGCGGCGGAGATCGCCCTCGATCAGGATGTCCTTGGTCGCGGCGAGCCGGTCGACCACCGAGCGAAGCCGGCCGACCTCCTCGTCGGTGAGGTCCTTGACCCGCGTGTCGGCGCCGACGTTGGCCAGCTTCAGGATCTTCTCCGACCAGCTGCGCCCGATGCCCATGATGTAGGTCATCGAGATCACGACGCGCTTCTCGCGCGGGATGTCGACGCCGGCGATGCGTGCCAACGTTTCAGCCCTGCCTCTGCTTGTGCTTCGGGTTGCTGCAGATGACCCGTACGACGCCTTCGCGCTTGATCACCTTGCAGTTCACGCAGATCTTCTTCACCGACGGCCTCACCTTCATCTCTGGATCTTCCTTATCCTTCCCCGCGACCGGTCGGTCTCGGCCAGTTCGACCGTGACCCGCTCGCCCGGCAGGACCCGCTGGAAGTGGGTCGCAAGGCGATCGGCGACGTGAGCGAGGACCTTCTGCGGGTTCTGGAGCTCCACGCGGAACATGCCGTCGGGGAGAGCCTCGATTACCCGCCCATCGACCGAGATCGGCGGCTGGGGCACGAACCGCGATTATACCTCATCCAGTGGCCTTCAAACCCTGGGCGCCCTCGGCTTCGCCGAGGGTCAGGATCCGCGGGCCGTCCGGCGTGATCGCGACCGTGTGCTCGAAGTAGGCGGAGAGCTTGCCGTCGGCGGTCATCACCGTCCAGCCGTCGGGCTTGATATAGACGTCGTAGGAACCCGCGTTGACCATGGGCTCGATCGCCAGCGTCATCCCCGGCCGCAGCTCCGGGCCGGTCCCGGGGGTTCCGAAGTTCGGCACCTGCGGGTCCTCGTGCATGTTGCGGCCGATCCCGTGCCCGACGAACTGCCTGACGACCGAGTAGCCGGCCGCCTCCACGTGGCTCTGGATGGCGGCGCTCAGGTCGCCCAGCCGGTTGCCGGCCTGGGCCTTCTCCATGCCCGCCCAGAAGGACTCCTCGGTGACGCGGATCAGGCGCAGCGCCTCCGGGCTGACCCGGCCGACCGGGACGGTGCAGCCCATGTCGGCCCAGAAGCCGTCCAGGACCAGGCCCAGGTCGAGGCTGACGATGTCGCCCTCATGGATCGCGCGCCGGCCGGGGATGCCGTGGACGACCTCGTCGTTGACCGAGATGCAGGTCGACTTCGGATAGTCCTGGTAGCCGAGGAAGCCGGGCCGTGCGCCGCCCTGCCGGATCAGGCCGTCGGCCAGGCGGTCGAGGTCGCCGGTGGTCACGCCGGGCTCGCAGGCCGCCTTCATCCCCTCGACCACCGAGTTCAGCAGGCGGCCGGCGGTGAGCATCAGCTCGATCTCGTGCTTGGTCTTTAAATTGATCACGCTGCCTCCCCAGTTTGCCCCTGCAGCGCGCGCTTCACGCGTTCGCGGACCTCGGCGATGCTGCCCTGGCCGTCAACCTCCACCGAGATCCCCCGCTGGCGATAGAAGGCGAGGATCGGGTAGGTGCGCTGATAGAACACCTCGGCCCGGCGGCGGGCCGTCTGCTCGGTGTCGTCGTCGCGGTGGACCAGGCCGGTCCGGTCGACGTTGCACTTCATGTCGTCCTGGGGACGGTTGTTGACCATGTGGTAGCTGCGGGCGCACCTGGGACAGACCCAGCGCCCGGTCAGCCGCTCGACCAGCTCCTCCAGCTCGACGTGCAGGTAGAGCAGCCGGTCGATGCGCTGGCCGATGGTCTCCAGCATGCCGTCCAGCGCTTCCGCCTGGGGCACCGTGCGTGGGAAGCCGTCGAGCAGGAACCCGCCGGCGCAGTCGGTGCGGGTGATCCGCTCGCGGATCATCTCCACCATGACCTCGTCGGGCACCAGCTCGCCGCGGTTCATGAACTCCCGCGCCTTGAGGCCCAGCTCGGTGCCCCGCTTGACGTCGTCGCGCAGGATGTCGCCGGTCGAGATCTGGGGGATGCCGTACTCCCGGGTCAGGAAGTCGGCCTGCGTGCCCTTGCCGCTCCCAGGCGGCCCGAACAGCAACAGGTTCACGGCTTCATCGGATGAAGCCGCGGTACTGGCGCATGATCAGCTGGGTTTCGAGCTGCTTCATGGTGTCGAGCGCGACGCCGACCACGATCAGGATGGCGGTGCCCCCGAGGTACATCTGCTGCTGGTTGATGCCGGTGATCCTGGAGGTGGCGATCGGCAGCACGACTGTGATCATGCCCAGGAAGATCGCGCCCGCGAAGGTGATGCGGTTCAGCACCGCATTGAGGTAGTCCGCCGTCGGGCGGCCCGGGCGGATGCCGGGAATGAAGCTCGAGTAGCGCTTCAGGTTGTCGGCCACCTCATCGACCTTGAAGGTGACCGACGTGTAGAAGTAGGTGAAGAAGAACACCAGCAGGAAGTAGATCCCGTTGTAGGCGATGTCGGCATAGAGGTTGGGGCCGGTCGGCTGGAAGTAGGTCTGGATCCACTGCGAGACCTTGTAGTACCAGGTCGTCTGCGGTGCCGCCGCGAAGTAGTTGGCGATGATGGTCGGGAAGAACATCACCGAGATCGCGAAGATGATCGGGATGACGCCCGCGGTGTTGACGCGGATGGGTAAGAAGCTGGACCGCGAGGCGACCGTGCGGCTGCCGCCCGCGATCCGCTGGGCGGACTGGATCGGCACCTTGCGCACCGCCTGCTGGACCTCGATGATGCCGGCGGTCACGACCAGCGCAACCACCGCGAAGAGCAGGAAGGGGAAGTAATCCTGGATCGCGCCGCCCTGTCCCTGGAGGGTGGTGATGATGGTCCGGGGGGCGCGGCCGATGATGCCCGCGAAGATGATCAGGGAGATGCCGTTGCCGATGCCGTGCTCGGTGATCAGCTCCCCGAACCACATCAGCATCACGGTGCCGGAGGTCAGCGTGATGATGATGGTCGAGCGCTGGAACCAGTCCAGGTCGGCCGGCAGGATGGTCGGGTTGGTGTGCTGGAAGAGGACGGTGAGACCGTACGCCTGGAGGCCGGCCAGCGCCACCGTCAGGTAGCGGCTCCAGCGCGTGATCCGGCGGCGGCCCAGCTCTCCTTCCTTCGAGATCTCCTCGATGCGGGTGGAGACCACCGTCATCAACTGCATGATGATGGTGGCGTTGATGTAGGGGTTGAGTCCCATGGCCACGATCGAGAAGGTCGAGAGGCCGCCGCCCGAGAAGAGGTCGAGCAGGCCCAGCAGGGCGGTCTTCCCGAACAGCGCCTGCAGCGCGGCCGCGCTCGCGCCCGGGATGGTGACGTTGGCGAAGAGCCGGAAGACGATCAGCAGGAAGCCGGTGAAGAGGAGCTTGTTGCGGAGCTCGGGTAGCCGGACGGCGTTGTAGAGCGCCTCGAGGAAGTTCAAGCGGCCTTACTCCTCCGCCGCGGCGGCTTCTTCGGTCTCCTCGGTCGCTTCGCCGGCGGCGGTGGGCTCCTCGGCCTCTTCGGCCTCTTCGGCGGCCTGTGCCTTCACCCTGGGCGCCTCGCCGCGAGCCGCCTGGGCTGCCACCTTGGCCGCCGCCCGCTCACGCTTCACCTGGGCCCGGCGGGCGGGCGGGGCAACCGACACGCTGCCGCCGCGGGCCTCGATCGCGGCGCGCGCGCTCTCGCTGATCGCATCGGCGGTCACCTCGAGCTTGCGGCGCAGCTTGCCTGCGCCCAGCACCTTGACCTTCTGGCCCGCATCCGCGAGGCCGGCTTCGACGAAGGCCGCCTGGTCGAGCTTGGTCCCGTCCTTGAAGCGGCTGAGCTTGCTGAGGTTGACGATGGCGTACTCGATCCGGGCGGGGTTCTTGAAGCCGCCCAGCTTGGGCAGGCGCTGGGCGAGCGGCATCTGGCCGCCCTCGAAGCCGATCCGCCAGCCGGCGCCCCGGGACTTCTGGCCCTTGGTGCCGCGACCCGACGTCTTGCCGTGCCCGGAACCCGTGCCGCGCCCGATGCGCTTGGGTTTCTGGCGCGAGCCTTCCGGCGCTTTGAGTTCGTGGAGCTTCAACTCAATGACCCCGTGCGTGTTTTTTATTCGACCGCTTGCGCCAGATCTTGTAGCGGGCGCGCACCGGCGGCTTCCAGGTCTCGCCCTCGACCGAGATCAGGAAATTCAGCTTCTTGAGCGCGCCGCGCACGGACTCGTTGTCCGGCAGCTCGCGGGTCTGGTTGAGCTTGCGGAACCCGAGCGCCTGGACGCCGGCCCGGATCTTCTCCGCGTAGCCGATGGCGCTCTTCCGCCAGGTGGCGCGGATCAAGCCGGCACCTCCGGCGCCGGGGTCTCGACGGCCTCGGCCGCGGCCGTAGAGGCCTCGGTCTCGAGCGTGCCCTTCTCCTCGGCGGAGCGGAAGGCGCGGGCCAGCTTGCGTCCGGCGATCTCCTCAACCGTCTTGCCGCGCAGCTCGGCGATCTCCTGCGCCGTCCGCAGCGACTTCAACGCCTCCATCGTCGCCCGCACCGTGTTGATCGGGTTGTTGGTGCCCAGCGACTTGGTCAGGATGTCCTTGATCCCCGAGGCCTCGATCACGGCCCGCATGGCGCCGCCCGAGATCACGCCGGTACCGGGAGCGGCCGGCTTCATCAGGATCTTGGCCGCGCCCCACTTGAAGCGGATCTCGTGGGGGATGGTGGTGCCCACCATCGGCACCTGGATCATGTTCCGCTTCGCGACCTCGACGCCTTTACGAATGGCCTCGGGAACCTCGCGCGCCTTGCCCATCCCGGCGCCGACGCGGCCGTTCTGGTCCCCGACCACGATCAGGGCCGAGAAGGAGAACTTGCGGCCGCCCTTGACGACCTTGGCGACTCGGTTGAGGCTGACCACCCGCTCGCTCAGGTCGGACCCGGAGCGGTCGCGGTCGCCGTACGGTGCTCGCATTCCCATCTCTTGCTTTTCCTAGAACTCCAAACCGGCTTCGCGAGCCGCTTCGGCGAGCGCCTTGACCCGCCCATGGTAGATGTAGCCGCCGCGGTCGAAGACGACCCTGCCCACGCCGGCCTTGCCGGCCTTGCCGGCGATCGCCTTGCCAACCGCCTGGGCGGCCTCGAGGTCGTTCTTGCCAACCTTCAGCTCCAGCGTGGAGGCGGCTGCCAGGGTGCGGCCACTGCTGTCGTCGATGACCTGGGCGTAGGTGTGGGTGAGGCTGCGGTAGACGGCCAGGCGCGGACGCTCCGCCGTCCCGCGGACCTTGCCGCGGACGCGTTGATGGCGGCGCTGCCGCGCTCCGTTCCGATCCGTCTGCTTCAGCATCCAGTCAGTTGCCTCTTCTTACCTGCTCTCGTTACCTGGACCCGTTATTTGGCCTTGCCGGCCTTGCCGGCCTTACGGCGGACCCGCTCCCCGCGGTACATGATGCCCTTGCCCTTGTAGGGCTCGGGCTTGCGGAGCTTGCGGAGGTCGGCCGCCACCTGCCCCACCAGCTCGGCGCTGGCGCCGCTGACCGAGAACTTGGTCGGGTCCGCGACCTCGATCGAGATCCCGGTCGGAGGTGTGAACTTTACCGGGTGCGAGAAGCCCAGGTTGAGGACCAAGTCCTCCCCCTGCTTGGAGACACGGTAGCCGACGCCGACCAGCTCCAGGTGCTTGGTGAAGCCCTGGCTGACCCCGGTCACCATGTTGGCGACCAGGGTCCGGGTGAGGCCGTGCATGGAACGGTGCTCGCGGCCGTCCGAAGGGCGCTCGCAGACGACCGTGCCATCCGCCACCCGAACCGCGATCTGGGCCGGCAGGGCGCGCTCCAGCGTCCCCTTCGGGCCCGTCACCTTCACCTGGTTGGCGTTGACCTCGACCTGGACCCCGGCCGGGACCGGGATCGGCAGCTTTCCGATTCGGCTCATCTCGATCTCACCAGACGTAGCACAGCACTTCTCCGCCGAGGCCGGCGCGCAGCGCGGAGCGGCCGCTCATCACGCCCTGGCTGGTGCTCAGCACGACCAGGCCCAGCCCGCCGAGGACGCGGGGGATCTCGGTCTTGCGCGCGTAGACCCGAAGCCCGGGCTTGCTGATGCGCTTGATGCCGCTGATCACGCGCTGGCGGTCGGGACGCGTCTTGAACTGGATGCGGAGCACCTCGCCCGCGGCCTCGGAGGGGTTCTCGACCTCGAAGCCGGCGATGTAGCCCTCCTCCTGGAGGACGCGTGCGAGCTCGTGCTTGAGCCGCGAGGAGGGGACGAAGACCTCTGACCGGCGCGCCTTGTTGGCGTTGCGGATGCGCGTGAGCATGTCAGCGATCGGATCGCTGACGACGCCGGTGTTGACCAGTCCGGTTGCGGTCGGCATAGCCATTTCTTTTCTCTCTACCAGTCCTCTACCAGCTGCTCTTGGTCACGCCCGGGATGCGACCTTCGGCGGCCAGGTTGCGGAAGCAGATCCGGCACATGCCGAACTGGCGCATGTATCCGCGCGGCCGGCCACAGAGGCGACACCGGTTGTGGAACCGGGTCTTGTACTTGGCCGGCGCCTTCCAGGATTCGATCGCTGACTTCTTCGCCAAAAAATTCCTCTCCTATCGCTCACGCTTGCGGAAGGGCATGCCCATCTGCGTGAGCAGGCTCCGCGCTTCGTCGTCGGTCTTCGCAGTCGTCACCACCGTGACCTCGAGGCCGCGAAGCTTGTCGATCTTGTCGTAGTCGACCTCCGGGAAGATGATCTGCTCGCGCAGTCCCAGGGAATAGTTCCCGCGCCCGTCGAACGCCTCCGGGCTGACACCGCGGAAGTCGCGGATCCGGGGCAGCGCGATGTTGATCAGCTTCTCCAGGAAGTAGTACATGCGGCGGCCCCGGAGCGTCGTCCGGATGCCGACCGGCATGCCCGCTCGGAGCTTGAAGGCCGCCACCGACTTCCGCGACTTGACGACCACCGGCTGCTGGCCGGTGATGGTCCGGACGTCGTTGCGGGCAGCTTCGAGCGCCTTGTCGTTGTCCTTGGCCTCGCCGATGCCGATGTTGACGATGACCTTGGCGACCTTCGGCACCTCCATCAGGTTGCCGTAGTCGAACTCCTTCATCAGCGCGGGCACGATCCGGCCGCGGTACTGCTCGAGCAGCACCGGCGTGTGACCGTTCCCGTTCTGCGCCGGAGCCTTCGACTTGCCCATCGGTGGTTATTGCGCCTCCGTCTTCTTGATCCGCTCGTAGGGCTCGCCGCACTGGCGGCACTCGAGCGCCTTGGTGCCGTTGTCGAGCACGGTGTGCTTGACGCGCGTCGGCTGGTTGCAATGCGGGCAGACCAACATCACGTTCGAGTAGCTGAGCGGCGCCTCGAAGTCGACCACGCCGCCCTGCACGGCCTTGGTGCCGCCCGCGGACTGGCCGGCCTTGACGTGGCGCTTCAGCACGTTGACGCCGCGCACGACGATCTTGCCGCTGCCCGGCAGCGTGCGCAGCACCTCGCCCTGCTTGCCCCGGTCCTTGCCCGCGACGACTACGACGTTGTCGCCCGGGGCGAGGTCGAGCCAGCGCTGCTTCGGCTTGGACTTGTTCTTCAGCATTCTCTTTCTCTTAGAGGACCTCCGGTGCGAGGGACACGATCTTCATGAAGTTGCGCTCGCGCAGCTCGCGGGCGACCGGCCCGAAGATCCGCGTGCCGCGCGGGTTGTTCTGCGGGTTGATGACGACGGCGGCGTTCTCGTCGAACTTGATCAGCGAGCCATCCGCGCGCCTGTATTCCTTGGCCGTCCGCACGATCACGGCCTGGACCACCTCGCCCTTCTTCACCTGGCCACCCGGCTGCGCGGACTTGACGGTGGCGGTGATCACGTCGCCCACGCCCGCGTACTTGCGGTAGTGACCGCCGTGCACGCGGATGCAGAGCAGCTCTTTCGCGCCGCTGTTGTCCGCCACCTTCAGCCGGGTTTCCTGTTGGACCAATTTATTTGGCCTTCTCCACGACTTCGACCACGCGCCAGCGCTTCTGCTTGGAAAGCGGTCTCGTCTCCATGATCCGGACCAGGTCGCCGATGCCGCAGACGTTCTCCTCGTCGTGCGCCTGGAAACGCACCCGGCGCTGGATGGTCTTCTTGTAAAGGGGGTGCTGGGTGAGGTCGGAGACCTGCACCACGACCGTCTTCTCCATCTTGTCTGAGATCACGTACCCGGTCCGCGTCTTGCGCGTGCCCCGGGTTTCGACAGCTGCTGTCTCGCTCATTTCTTTTCCTCGTCCTCCGGCTCGTCCTGCGACGTGCCCGGCGACTCCGAAGTGCCCGGCGACTCCGAAGTGCCCGGCGACTCCTCGTCGTCCGGGGACGTTCCGGGCGATTCCTCGTCCTCTTCCTCGGTCTCGGTCTCGGTCTCAGCGGCCACGCGTGCCGTGCTCGCGGCCCTGGCCGCGGCGGTGCCCTCAACGACCGGCGCCGACGGGGCCTCCTCCTCGTCCCGCAGCAGGCCCAGCTCGCGCTGGCGCAGGAAGGTCAGGATCCGGGCGATGTCGTGGCGGACCTTGGGGATCTGCCGGTGGTCGTCGAGCTGGCCGACGGCCAGCTTGAAGCGCAGCTCGTAGAGCTCCCGGCGGGAGGTCTTGAGCTGGCCCACCAGCTCCTCGCGGTCGAGGACTCGAAGCTCTTCGGCCGTCATGACGCAACCTCGTGCTGGGCCTCTTCGGAGACCAGGAAGCGGGTCTTGACCGGCAGCTTGGCGTCAGCCAGCCGCATCGCCTCCTTGGCGACCTCGTGCGTGACCCCGCCCATCTCGAACAGCACGCGACCGGGCTTGACGACCGCGACCCAGCCTTCCGGGTTGCCCTTGCCGCCGCCCATCCGGACCTCGGCCGGCTTCTTGGTCACCGGCTTGTCGGGGAAGATCCGGATCCAGATCTGGCCGCCGCGCTTCACGTAGCGAGTCATCGCTCGCCGGGCCGCCTCGATCTGGCGGTTGGTGATCCAGGCGGCCTCCATCGCCTGCAGGCCGTACTGCCCGAAGGAGATCTCGGCGCCGCGCGTGGCGATCCCGCCCTTGCGGCCGCGGTGCTGCTTGCGGTGCTTGACGCGCTTAGGAAGGAGCATCCGTCTCCTCTTCCGACTTGGGCTCGGCGGCTGCCTTCGTGCGCCGGGTAGACGCCTTCTTCGGGGCTGGCACGGGTGCGGGGGCCGGGGCGGCTTCGACGGCCGCGGCTTCTGGAGCTGCGGCGGGAGCCTCCGGGGCGGCGGCCACGGGAGCTTGCGGAGCGGCTGGCGCCTCCACCGCGGGAGCGGGCGGAGCCACGGTCGCCACCGGCTGGACTGTTTCCACGGCTGCCTCCGGAGCCGGCGCCTGCTCCGGGCCGTCCGGCTGAGGCGCGATCTCGGCCGCGCCGGCCTCGCCGCCCCGGGGGGCGACCTTGACCAGGCCCTTGTAGATCCAGACCTTGACGCCGATCATCCCGAAGGTCGTCTTGGCGGTGGCCCGGCCGAACTCGATGTTGGCACGCAGTGTGTGCAGCGGCACCCGGCCCTCGCGGTCCCACTCCCGGCGGGCCATCTCGGAGCCGCGGAGGCGGCCGCCCATCGCGACTCGGATGCCCTGGGCGCCGGAGCGCATGGTGCGCAGGATCGACTGCTTCATGGCGCGCCGGTAGCTGATCCGGCGCTCGATCTGGCTGGCGATGTTCTCGGCCACCAGCTGGGCGTCCAGCTCCGGCTGCTTGATCTCCTGGATGGAGATCCGGACCCGGTTGCCGAACCGCTTTTCGAGGTCCTCGCGGAGCTGGTCCACCGAGGCCCCGCCCTTGCCGATCACGATCCCTGGCTTGGCAGTGTGGATGGTCACCGTCATCTGGGCGTTGGAGGACCGCTCGGTCTCGATCTTGGCGATGCCGGCGTTGTGCAGCCGCTTCAGGATCACGCGCCGCATCTCGAGGTCCTCGTGGAGCAGCTTCGTGTAGTCCTTGTCGACGGCGAACCAGTTCGCCTCCCAGGGGCGGTAGACGCCCAGGCGGAACCCGTTCGGGTGAACCTTGTGGCCCAAATTAAGACTCCTCTTCGGTCGCCGCCGGTGCGGCGGGTGCGGGTGCGGCGGGCTTGGCAGCCGCTGGACGCCGGCGGCGCGCGGCCGGCTGCGGCCGGTTGACTTCGGGCCGGTCCTCGACGACGGCGGTGATGTGGCAGGTGCGCCGGAAATACCCGTGCTGCATGCCCCGGCTGACCGGACGGCCCCGCTTCATGGTCGGGCCCTCGTCCACGAGCAGCTGCTTCAGCACCAGGTCGTCGCGGTTCAGGTTGAAGTTGTGCTCCGCATTTGCGGCCGCGGATTTGATGACCTTGGCGAGGTCCAGCGCGGCGTGCTTGGGCGAGAACTCGAGGAAGGCGAGCGCCTCGCCCACCTTCATCCCCTTCACGGCGTCAGCGACCAGCCGCGCCTTGCGCGGAGTCCGCTTGACGAACTTGGCGACTGCCTGGACTTCCATCTATTTGAGGGTTGTGCTCCGTTCGGTGTGGTGGCCGTGGCCGCGGAAGTAGCGGGTGGGCGCGAACTCGCCCAGGCGGTGGCCGACCATGTTCTCGGAGATGTAGACGGGCACGTGTTTGCGGCCGTCGTGGACGGCCACGGTGTGCCCGACCAGGTCCGGGAAGATGGTGCAGGCGCGGGCCCAGGTCTTGATGACCTTCTTCTCGCGCGCGGCGTTCATCTTGGCCACGCGCTCCTGCAGGTTGTGGTCGATGAACGGCCCTTTCTTGGTCGATCGGCTCACTTACTTCTTCTCCCGGCGACGAATGATCAATTTGTTGGAGGCCTTCTTGGGCTTGCGGGTGCGGTAGCCCAGCGCGGGCTTGCCCCAGGGCGTCTTGGGGTTGCCGCCCGGCCCCGTCTTCCCCTCGCCGCCGCCGTGCGGGTGGTCGGTGGGGTTCATGGTCGCGCCGCGGACGGACGGCCGCTTGCCCAGCCAGCGGGAGCGCCCCGCCTTGCCGCCGGACTCGTTCTCGTGGTCGAGGTTGCCGACCTGGCCGAGGGTGGCGCTGCAGTTGACGTTGATCCGGCGCAGCTCGCCCGACGGCATCCGGACGGCGGCGTAGTCGCCCTCCTTCGCCAGCAGCTGGGCGGAGACGCCGGCCGAGCGGACCAGCTGGCCGCCGCGGCCGAGGGTCAGCTCGATGTTGTGGATGGTCGAGCCGACCGGGATCCTGGCCAGCGGCAGCGAGTTGCCGGCCCGGACCGGAGCATCCGGCCCGTTCATCAGCTGATCGCCGACCTTTAGGCCGAGCGGCGCCAGGATGTAGCGCTTCTCGCCGTCCTTGTAGTTGATGAGGGCGATCCGGGCGCTCCGGTTGGGGTCGTACTCGATGGTCGCGACCTTGCCGGGGATTCCCAGCTTGTCGCGCTTGAAGTCGACCTTCCGGTAGGCCTTCTTGTAGCCGCCGCCCTGGTGGCGGACGGTGATCTTGCCCTGGTTGTTCCGGCCGGCGTGCGACGGCAGCGCCTCGACCAGGCTCTTCTCGGGCCGGTCGGTGGTGATCTCCTCGAAGGAGGAGGTCGACATGAACCGCCGCCCGGGGCTGGTCGGCTTGAACTTCCTTACCGGCATCACAAACTCCCGAAGAGGTCGGGCAGGTTCTGCCCTTCGGCCAGGGTCACGACGGCTTTCTTCCAGTTCTTGGTCCGGCCCGGTGCGCCGCGCATGCCGAGGCGCTTGTCCTTGCCGCGCACGTGCAGGGTGTTGACCGACTCGACCTTCACGCCCTGCGCCTCGTAGTGCTCCTCGATCGCGCGCGCGATCTCCGGCTTGCTGGCGTCGGGGGCGACCCGGAAGGTGTACTTGCGGAGCTGCGACTGGGCGTAGCTCTTCTCGGAGATCACCGGGCCCAGGATCACCTCCGCTGCGCTGCGACTCACGCGAAGGTCTCCTCGATGAGTTCGAGAGCATCCTTGGCGATCACCACGTGATCGTGGGTGAAGAGGTCGTACAGGTTCAGGTTGTGGGCCAGGATCGTCTTCGCCCAGGTCAGGTTGGCCGCCGAGCGCGAGATGACCTCGTTGGAGGCGGCCAGCACGACCAGGGCCGTTCCCTCCACGCCGACGGCCTCCAGCAGCTCCACGATGGCGCGGGTCTTGGGCGCCTCCAGCTCCGCGAAGCCCTCGATGACGCTGACCTTCCCCTCGTTGGCCTTGACGGCGAGCGCGGAGCGGAGGGCGAGCCGGCGCATCTTGCGAGGCATCTCCTGCCGGAAGCTCCGCGGGTGGGGACCGAAGACGCTGCCGCCGCCGACCATGCTCGGCTCGCGCTCGGAGCCGTGCCGCGAGCGGCCGAGGCCCTTCTGGCGGAACGGCTTGCGACCGCCACCCGACACATCGCCGCGAGTCTTGGTGGAGGCGTTGCCCTGGCGCGCGTTGTTGAGCTGGCGCTGGAGGGCCTGGTGCATGACGCCGACGTTGGGCGCCTGGCCGAAGATGGCCGCCGGCAGCTTCAGCTCGCCGGACTGTTCGCCCTTGCTGTCGTAGACCAGGACGTCGAGTGGCGACTCGCCCTTTTTGGCCGTCGTCTTCCTGACGGGCTTTTTGGTCGCCAGCACCGACTTGCGGGCTGCCGGCTTCTTGACCTCTTTGGGCTCTTCCACCTCCGCCACGACGGCCTTCAGCTCGGGCTCGGCCTCGACCTTCTTGGCGCGCGGGGCGCGCGGGGCGCGCGGCTTCGGAGCCTTCGTCTCTTCGTCAGCCATCAGCCCTTCTTCTCGCTCTTGCCGGCCTTGCCGCGCCGCGACTTGACCGCCTGCCGGACGAGCACGATCGCGTTGTCTCCGCCGGGAACGCCCCCGTTCAGGAGCAGGAGGTTGCGCTCGCCTTCGACGCGCACGACCTTCAGTCCCTGCACGGTCGTCCGCACGTTGCCCATCTGTCCCGCCATGCGCACGCCCTTGAAGACGCGCGCGGCATCGGTGGCGCCGATCGAGCCCGGCTGGCGGACGTTCATGGAGCCGTGGCTCTCGGGCCCGCGGCTGAAGCGGTGGCGCTTGACCAGACCCTGGAAGCCCTTCCCCTTGGAGGTGGAGGTCACGTCGACCAGGTCGCCTTCGCTGAAGAGGTCGGCCTTGAGCTCCTGTCCAACCTCGAGGCCGTCGTAGTCGCGGATCTCGACCACGTGGCGCAGGGGATCGACGCCGGCCTTCTTGAAGCCGCCCGCCACCGGCTTGGTGACGCGCTTGGCGTCGATCTCGCCGAACCCGATCTGGGCCGCCGCGTAACCGTCCTTCTCGACGGTGCGCAGGCCGACCACGCGGCAGGGCCCCGCCTCCAGGACGGTGACCGCCGAGACCGTTCCGTCGGCGTTGAACAGCTGCGTCATGCCCAGCTTGCGGGCGATCAATCCTTTCGCCATCTCTATGACTTGATCTCGATGGAAACCCCGGCCGGGAGGTTCAGGCGCATCAGCGCGTCGACCACCCGGGGGTTGGGGTCGAGGATGTCCACGACCCGCTTATGGGTCTTCATCTCGAACTGCTCGCGGGAGTCCTTGTCGATGAAGGGACCCCTGATGACGGTCATCTTCGAGATCTCCGTGGGTAGAGGTATGGGGCCCGCGGTGCGCGCGTTCGTACGCCGAGCGGTGTCGATGATCCTATCGGCCGCCTGGTCGAGCACCCGGTGGTCGTAGGCCTTGAGCCGGATCCGAATTCGCTGCGCCACGAGCTTTCCTTTCTCTCCCCTCTCGCCTTACTTGGTCACCGAGGTGACGACGCCGGCGCCGACGGTCCGGCCACCCTCGCGGATGGCGAAGCGGAGGCCTTCCTCGATGGCGATCGGCGTGCCGAGCTCGACCTCCATCTCGATGTTGTCGCCGGGCAGGCACATCTCGACGCCCTCCGGCAGCTTCACCGAGCCGGTGACGTCGGTGGTCCGCATGTAGAACTGGGGCCGGTAGTTGGAGAAGAACGGCGTGTGCCGGCCACCCTCCTCGCGGGTCAGGACGTACACGTTGGCCTTGAAGGTCGTGTGGGGCTTGATGGAGCCGGGCTTGGCCAGCACCTGGCCGCGCTCGACCTCCTCGCGCTTGACGCCGCGGAGCAGCGCGCCGACGTTGTCACCGGCCTGGGCGCTGTCGAGCAGCTTGTGGAACATCTCGATGCCGGTCACCACCGTCTTGCGGGTGTCCTTGACGCCGGTGATCTCGATCTCCTCGTTGACCTTGAGGACGCCGCGCTCGACCCGGCCGGTGACCACGGTGCCGCGACCCTCGATCGTGAACACGTCCTCGACGGGCATCAGGAAGGGCTGGTCCATCTTCCGCTCGGGCTGCGGGATGTAGGTGTCGACGGCGTTCATGAGCGCCAGGATCTGCTCCTCGGCCTCGGGGTCGCCCTCGAGCGCCTTGAGGGCCGACACGCGCACGACCGGGACGTCGTCACCGGGGAACTCGTAGCGGCTGAGCAGCTCGCGAACCTCGAGCTCGACCAGCTCCAGCAGCTCCTCGTCCTCCATCATGTCGACCTTGTTCAGGGCGACGACCATGGACGGGACGTTCACCTGGCGGGCCAGCAGCACGTGCTCGCGGGTCTGTGGCATGGGGCCGTCGTTGGCGGCCACGACCAGGATCGCGCCATCCATCTGGGCGGCGCCGGTGATCATGTTCTTGATGTAGTCGTGGTGCCCGGGGCAGTCCACGTGCGCGTAGTGGCGCTTCTCGGTCTCGTACTCGACGTGGGCGATCGAGATCGTGATCCCGCGCTGCTTCTCTTCGGGCGCCTTGTCGATCTGGTCGAAGGGGGTGAACTCGGCCATGCCCTTCTTGGCCAGGACCTTGGTGATGGCAGCCGTCAGCGTCGTCTTGCCATGGTCAATGTGACCGATGGTCCCGACGTTCATGTGCGGCTTGGTCCTCTCGAACTTCTTCTTTCCCACGAGTGCCTCCTAGTTGGTCGTGCCGCGACGCCCGATGGCCTCGGCGATGTTGGCTGGTATCTCTTCGTAGTGGTCGAATTCCATGTGGAAGGTGGCGCGGCCCGAGGTCATCGAGCGCACCTTGGTGGCGTAACCGAACATCTCGGACAGCGGGACCGAGGCGCGCACCACCTGCGAGGTGCCCCGGCCCTCCATGCCCAGGATGTGACCGCGGCGCGAGCTCAGGTCGCCGATCACGTCCCCGAGGTACTCCTCGGGCATCACGACCTCGACCTTCATGACCGGCTCCAGCAGGCAGGGGTCGGCCTTTCGCATGGCGTCCTTGACGCCCATCGAACCGGCGATCCCGAACGCCATCTCGCTGGAGTCGACGGGATGGAACTGGCCGTCGACCACCTTCACCTTGATGTCCAGCACCGGGTAGCCGGCGACGACGCCGGTCGTGATCGCCTCCGCGATGCCCTTCTGGACGGCGGGGATGTACTCGCGGGGGATGGACCCCTGGCGGATCTTGTCCTCGAACACGTAGCCCTCGCCGCGCGCGCCCGGCTCGATCTCGAGCTCGACGTGCGCGAACTGGCCCTTGCCGCCGGTCTGGCGGACGAAGTGCCCGATGCCCTTGGCGGGCCGGCGGATCGCCTCTTTGTAGGCGACCTGCGGCTTGCCGACGTTGGCGTCCACGTTGAACTCGCGGATCATGCGGTCGACGATGATCTCGAGGTGGAGCTCGCCCATGCCGGCGATGATGTTCTGGCCGGTCTCCTCGTCGGTGTGGACGCGGAAGGTCGGGTCCTCCTCGGAGAGCCGCTGCAGGGCGATTCCCATCTTGTCGAGGTCGACCTTGGTCTTGGGCTCGATGGCGACCGACATCACCGGCTCCGGGAACTGGATGTTCTCGAGCAGGATCGGCTGGGCCTCGTCGGCCAGTGTGTCGCCGGTGGTGGTGACCTTCAGCCCGACCGCGGCGGCGATGTCGCCCGGGTAGACCTCCTCGACGTCCTCCCGCCGCATGGCGCTCAGGCGCAGGATCCTTCCGATCCGCTCCCGCTTGCCCTGGGTGACGTTCATCACCGTCGAGCCGGCCTTGAGGCGGCCTGAGTAGACGCGGAAGAAGGTCAGCTTGCCCACGCCCTGGGGATCCATCTGGATCTTGAAGGCGAGCGCGCTGAAGGGCTCGTCCTCATCGGGCTCGCGGACCACGATCCGGCCGTCCTTGGGGTTGGTCCCTTCGACCGCCTTGACGTCCGCCGGTGAGGGCAGGAAGTCGACGACGGCGTCCAGCATCGGCTGCACGCCGCGGTTGCGGAGCGCGGCGCCGCAGAGGACCGGCACCAGGTAGCCGCCCACGGTGCCGCGGCGGAGCGCCGCCACCAGCTCGTCGTGGGTGACCGTCTGGCCCTCGTCCTCGAGGTACTTCTCCATGATCCGGTCGTCGAAGTCGGCGGCCGCCTCGACGAGGTCGTGGCGGTGCTGCGCGACGACTTCCCGGAGCTCCTCGGGGACCTCACCGGACTCGCTGGCGGTGCCCAGCTCGTCGGTGTAGACGATGGTCCGGAGGTTGATCAGGTCGACCATGCCCTTGAAGTGCTCCTCGGACCCGATCGGGATCTGGATCGCGACCGCGCGGGCGCCGAGGCGCGTCTTGATGGAATCGAGGGCCATGAAGAAGTCGGCCCCCATCCGGTCCATCTTGTTGATGAAGGCGATCCGGGGCACGCCGTAGCGATCGGCCTGGCGCCAGACCGTCTCCGACTGCGGCTCGACACCCGCCACCGCGTCGAAGACGGCCACCGCGCCGTCGAGCACGCGCAGGCTGCGCTCGACCTCGACCGTGAAGTCAACGTGTCCGGGCGTGTCTATGATGTTGATCACGTGGTCGCGCCACATCGCGTAGGTCGCGGCCGAGGTGATCGTGATCCCCCGCTCCCGCTCCTGCTGCATCCAGTCCGTCGTCGCCGCCCCTTCGTGGACCTCGCCCATCTTGTGGATGCGGCCGGCGTAGAAAAGGATCCGCTCGGTGGTCGTGGTCTTACCGGCATCGATGTGGGCCATGATGCCGATGTTCCGCAACCGCTCGAGCGCGACCTGACGGTCGCTCGTCTTCATTGCCACTGCTGAGATCTCTGTTTCCTCCCGAGCCTAGTACCGGAAGTGACTGAAAGCCTTGTTGCTCTCAGCCATCCGGTGGGTCTCTTCCTTCCGCTTCACGGCCGCGCCGACACCGTTGGAGGCGTCAAGCAGCTCGAACGCGAGCTTCTCAGCCATAGATTTCCCGCTTCGCTGCCGGGCGAAACGGATCAACCAGCGGCGGGCGAGCGCGAGGCGGCGCTCGGGACGGATCTCGATCGGCACCTGGTAGGTGGCGCCGCCGACCCGGCGGGGCTTCACCTCCAGCTGGGGGGTGGCGTTGCGGATGGCCAGGTCGAAGACCTCGAGGGGCTCCTTCTTGGCCTGCCGGGAGGCGCGCTTCAGCGCGTCGTAGACGATGCCCTCGGCGACCGAGCGCTTGCCCGCCCGCATGACGATGTTGACGAACTTGGCCACCGCGTCCGAGTTGTAGATCGGGTCGGGCGCGATACGACGCTTGTCAGGGCGGTTGCGGCGGGGCATCTATCTGGCCTTCGCTGCGCCGGCTTTTTCGCGCTTCGCGCCGTAGCGGGACCGGCCCTGCTTGCGGTTGCGAACGCCGGAGGTGTCGAGGGTGCCCCGGATGATGTGGTAGCGCACGCCGGGCAGGTCCTTGACGCGGCCACCGCGGATCAGGACCACGGAGTGCTCCTGCAGGTTGTGCCCGATGCCGGGGATGTAGGCGGTGACCTCGATGCCGGTCGTGAGCCGGACCCGGGCCACCTTGCGAAGTGCGGAGTTGGGCTTCTTGGGAGTGGTGGTGTAGACGCGCACGCAGACGCCCCGGCGCTGAGGCGACTCTTTGAGAGCCGGCGCCTTGGACTTCTTGACGAGCTTCTTGCGGCCGATCCTGATCAGCTGCTGAATCGTGGGCAAAGAGACACTCCGAATTGGGAATCGCTTCCCAGCAAGCAACGGCCGGCTGGGCGACAAACGGAGAGTATACCCCGCCCCAAGGCCCGATTGTTGGCCTGGTGGGCGGCCGGCGCGATATCGGGGTGTCGATTTGAACTCACTCAAACGGCCGGGAATGAACCCGGCCTTCGCGCGACGGACTGGTCAGTGCGCGGCTATTGAAATATCGCCCGCGTAGACGTCGCCGGGCCAGTCGTCCAGCGGTGTGTAGGTGACCCCCAGGACATAGGGCTGGCGCAGGTTCCAGGCCTCGGGCTGGTAGAGGAAGGCCACCGGCGCGTCCTGCGCCAGGAGCTGCTGGGCCTGCGCGTACAGCTGCAGGCGGCGGGTCAGCTCGGGCTGGGTGTCGGCCTGCTGGACCAGTCGGTCGTAGCCCGCGCTGCTGTAGCGGCTCCACTGGCCGCTGAAGTTGAGGGTCTGGAAGAGGTCCAGCCAGTCGCGCTCATCCGGGAAGTCCCCGAGCCAGCCGCCCGGCGCCTGGACCTCGAACCCTCCGTTGGCGAGGAGCTTGGTGACGTTGGGGCTGGGCTGCGCATCGAGCACCAGCTGGATCCCCAGGTGCTCCTTCACCTGCGTGACCAGGAAGGTCGCCAGGGCGCGGTCGGCGGGAAGGTCGCGGACCAGCAGGTGGATCCCGTCCAGCGCCGCCGGCGCCTCCCCCGACGAGTCGAGCGTGTTCCGGGCGCCGGCGGCGTCGAAACGCTGGGCGGCCAGCTCGGGCCGGTAGTCGCGGAGACCCTTGGGGACCGGCCCCAGAGCGGGCAGGGCGGCGCCGCCCTCCAGGTCGCGGACCAGCGCGTCGCGGTCGATCGCTTGGGCGAAGGCGAGCCGCACCTTGGGATTGTCGAAGGGCGGCTTGTGGACGTTGAACTGTGCCCAGAGCTCCTCCAGCCGCGGCATCCGGGTCAGGTTCCGGCTCAAGCCGCCGTCCGCGCTCACCGCCACCGCCCCCGCGCCGCTGGTCGAGGTCAGCTCCTCCTGCTGCTGCTTGAAACGGGCCAGGTCGGCCGCGGCCTCGCCCTGGAGGCTCAGCTCGACCCGGGCCAGGTGCGGCCTGCCCGCCCAGTAGTGGTCGTTGGGCAGCAGCACGGCCCGATCCTTGGTCAGCGAGTCAAGGCGAAAGGGCCCATTGCCGGGACCGGGGCCAGACCCGGCCGGCGGGGCGTCGCCGCGAGCGGGGGCGCCGGCGGGCACGCTCGCGATCCATTTGAAATCAGGGGCCGGGCCGGCCAGCTGGACCACGAAGGTCCGGTCGTCGGCGGCTTTGAGACCCAGGCCGTCGAGGAAGGCCGGGATCCGCTCGGCGTCCTTCTTGGGGTCGAGGGTCTCGTAGGCGGCGGCGTTCTTCAGGCGCTGGGCGAAGAGCTCCGCGACGGGGCTGTTCACCCTCGGGTCCAGGATCCTCTTCCAGGCGCCGACGAACTCCTGGGCCTTGACCGCGGCCCCGTCGCTCCAGCGCCCGGCCGGCCGCAGGTGGAAGGTGTAGGTCAGGCCGCCGGCCGACACCTCGTAGGACGCGGCCGCCGCCGGCTGGACGTCGGACAGGTCCGGCTTCGGCTTCAAGAGGGCCTCGAAGGCCGTGCGGGCTATCCCCGAGTCGTAGGCCGGGGTCAGGGCGGGGTCGGTGGAGGCGGGGAGCGAGGCGACGCCGACCCTGAGCACACCGTCGGGAACGGACATCGGCAGGATCGGGATGACGGGCGCCTTGCCCTGGCACGCCACCAGGCAGAGGAGGGCGAGTAGGCCGGCGCCGGCCAGCCGGCGGGAACGCATTCCGACCTACCTTAGGTGAAGCAGGAGCAGCCCCGCGGCCAGCGCCAGGAGGATCACGCCGGCCGCCTTTTCCGTCCGCTCCCGGCCCCGTCCTCCGAGCCGGGAGCCGACCCTCAGCCCGAGCTGGCTGGCGAGCAGGGCCTGCGCCCCGATCAGGAGCAGGGCCGGCAGCACCGGCAGGCGAAGGAGACCGAGGCTGGCGCCGATCGCCAGCTCGTCAAGGCTGATCGAGAGGCCGAGGCCGACCGCGGCCAGCCCGGTGGTCCGGCCCAGCGCCTCCAGGCGCTCCTCGTCGTCGTCCTGCTTGGGCCAGAGCATCCACACCCCGAGGACGGCCAGCAGCCCGACCGCCACCAGGTCCGCGGCCCCTCCGACCAGGCCGCCTGCGAGGTTGCCGAGGAAGAGGCCGGCCACGGGCATCCAGAGCTCGAAGGCGGTCAGCAGCAGGCTGACCCGGAGCCGGTCCCGGGCGGGGAGGCCGGCCACGCCCAGCGCGGCGGAGACGGCGAAGGTGTCCAGGCAGAGAGGGAGGACGAAGGCGACCAGGGCGATCGCCGCTGAGCTACTCGCCTCCCAACGGCTCCGAGCTTCGGCGGCGAGCTTCCTCGTCCAGCTCCGACTCGAGGACGTCCTCGGGCTCGGAGGCGGCGGACCGCTCCGCCTGGCCGATCGCCGCCGCCTCCTCGTCCACAGCCTCGATGGCCGGCGCCACGAACCCGGACTCCTTCTCCAGCTCCTTGGTCTGCTCGGCGAAGTGGCAGGCCGCCCAGTGCCCGGTCGACTTCAGCTCGAAGGCGGGCTGCTGCTCCGAGCAGATCGGGAACTGGGCGATCGGGCAGCGGGTGTGGAAGCGGCACCCGGTCGGGGGGTTGATCGGGCTGGGGACGTCGCCGCTGAGGATCAGCCGCTGCCGGTGCTGGCGCGGGTCGGGCTTGGGGATCGCGGAGAGCAGGAACTTGGTGTAGGGGTGCTTCGGGTTCTTGAAGAGGTCCTCGGTGGAGGACATCTCGACCAGCTTTCCGAGGTACATCACGCCCACGCGGTCGCTGATGTGCTCGACCACGCTGAGGTTGTGGGAGATGAAAAGGTAGGTCAGCTGCAGCTCGTCTTTCAGGTCCGCCATCAGGTTCAGCACCTGGGACTGGATGGACACGTCGAGCGCGGAGACCGGCTCGTCGGCGACCACGAACTTCGGTTCCAGGACCAGCGCCCGGGCCAGGCCGATGCGCTGCCGCTGACCGCCCGAGAACTCGTGCGGGTAGCGGTTGATGTAGTAGCGGCGGAGGCCGACCTTGTCGAGGATTGCCGCAACTCGCTCCTCGCGCTGGTGGCGATCGCGCACGCCCATGTTGGAGAGGCCCTCGCCGATGATCTCGCCGATCGGCAGCCGCGGGTTCAGGGAGGCGTACGGGTCCTGGAAGACGATCTGCATGTCGGAGCGCGTCTTCTTGAGCTCGTCCGACTTCATCTTGGTCAGGTCGCGGCCGTCGAACTCGACGGTCCCGCTGGTCGGCTCGATGAGCCGCAGCAGCAAGCGGCCGGTGGTGGTCTTGCCGCAGCCGCTCTCCCCCACCAGCCCGAAGACCTCTCCAGCCCGGACGTCGAAGGTGACGTCGTCGACGGCCTTCACCTCCGCCACGGTGCGCTGGAGGATGCCGCCCCGGAGCGGGAAGTACTTGACCAGGTTCTGGACGCGCACCAGCGGCTTGCCGTCGCCGGCGGCCGGAGTGGCGCCGGCGCTCAACTGGCCTTCTCGGTCGGTTGGGGCTTGGCCTCGGTGCCGGGCTCGAACTCCTCTCCGTACAGGAAGCAGGCCGCCGTGTGGTTGTCGCCCTGGTCCATCAGTGCCGGGAAGGCGGTCGGGCAGCGGTCGAAGGCGTGCGGGCAGCGGGGGGCGAAGAGGCAGCCCGGCGGCAGGTTGAAGGGGTGAGGGACGGTGCCCTTGATGACGTTCAGGCGCTTGCCCTTGGTGCCGCGGCCGGGGATCGAGGCGAGCAGGCCCTGGGTGTAGGGATGCAGCGGCTTCTCGAAGATCTGCTCGACGGTCCCGCGCTCGACGACCTTTCCCGCGTACATCACGATCACGTCCTGGGCCATCTCGGCGATCACGCCGAGGTCGTGGGTGATGAGGATGATCGCCATCTGCTTCTGCTGCTGGATCCCGCGCAGGAGCTCGAGGATCTGGGCCTGGATGGTCACGTCGAGCGCTGTGGTGGGCTCGTCCGCGATCAGCAGCTTGGGGTCACAGCTGAGCGCCATGGCGATCATCACGCGCTGGCGCATGCCGCCCGACAGCTCGTGCGGGTAGTCCTTGACGCGGCGCTCGGCGGCGGGGATGCCGACCAGCTTGAAGAGGTCGACGGTCCGCTTCCTGGCCTCCTGGTCGTCCACCTTCTTGTGCTGGCGGATGGCCTCGGCCACCTGCTCGCCACAGGTGAACACCGGGTTCAGGGAGGTCATCGGCTCCTGGAAGATCATCGAGACGTCATCGCCGCGGATCGCCCGCATCTCGTCCTCGGGCAGCTTGAGCAGGTCGCGGCCCTCGAGGAGGATGCGGCCGGCGAGGCTGCGGCCGTTGCGCGGCAGGAGCCGCATGATGCTGAGCGAGGTCACGCTCTTGCCGCAGCCCGACTCGCCGACGATGCCGAGGGTCCGGCTCTGGTTGACGTGGAAGTCGACGCCGTCGACCGCCTTGACCGACCCGTCCTGGGTCTTGAAATGGGTCTTGAGGCCCTCCACCCGGAGGACCTCCTGCTGGACGTCCACCGTCAGGTGCCGCGTCCGGGCGCCGCCGGTCTGACCGCGCCGAGCTGGTTCAACACTGAGATTAAGGCCGAGTATAAAAGGAGGCGCGTGCCCGGCACGCGCCCCCTGTCGCTTTTACGACACGAAATCTTCGACTAGCTGTTGGCGTACCAGTCGACGCTGTTGTTGAACCAGAAGTCGACGTTGCCCTTGTAGCCGCCCAGCTTGCTGCTGTACGCGTTGACGGTCAGCTGCTGGTAGAGGGGAGCCTCGGGAATGTCGGCCGCGAGCCCCTTGGCCGCGTCGACGTAGCCCTGCTTCCGATCCGACTGAGAGACCTTCGTGCGTCCAGCCTTGAAGCCGGCGTCAACCGCCGGGTTGCTCTCGTAGGTGTCGTTCTGGCCCACGCCGCCGTTGGCCTGGGTCGGGATCTGGTCGCTGACATAGCCGCTGTACCACGCGTCCGGCTCGCCGCCGGGGACGGTGTTGGTGTACTGGGCCATGTCGAAGGTGTGGTTGTAGAGCACGCCACCCGAGGCGTAGGCGCCGAAGAGCTTGCCCGCGGTCGGGTTCTTGAACGGCGTGATGACCTGGATGCCGATGCCCTTCAGGTCGGACGCGATCTGGACCTCCTGCTGCTCGCGGAGCGCGTTGCCGGAGGTGGTGACCAGGTTCACCGCGATGGTGGTCCCGTCCTTGAAGGCGCGGTAGCCCTTGTCGGCCCCGGAGGTCTGGACCTTGTAGCCGGCGTTGTCAAGAGCGGTCTTGGCCGCAGCCGGGTCGTACTTGGTGGTCGGGATGGACGGGTCGGCGCACCACGCCGCCAGCCCAAGACAGATGGGCGTGTCGGGCGGGATGATGGTCTTGCCCTGGAGCAGGGTGTCGACCATCTTCTGCCGGTCGATCGACTGCAGGATCGCCTTCCGGATCGTGAGGTCCGCGAGGTACTTGTTCTTCAGGTTGAAGTCGACCTTCTCGGCGCCGCTGTCCGGGAGGACGACGGTGGTGACCTTGTCAAGGTGCGCGAGCGGGCTCAGGAGGGCCGCCCGGAAGTCGATGCCCAGGTCGACCGTGGCCGTGCGGAGGTCCGCCAGCTCGGTGTTGGTGTCGGGCTCGAACTTGACCGTGATCTCGTCCAGGTAGGCCTTGTGCGGGCCCCAGTAGTTGTTGTTGCGGACCATCGTCAGGTGGTCACCGGAGACCCACTCCTTGAAGGTGAAGGGGCCGGTGCCGACGATGAACTTGTCCCAGGTCGCCGTGCCCTTGAACCCGGCGGGGTTGGAGGGCGTGTTGTCGATGCTGAGCTTCGCCTTGGTCATGTCGCCCTTGGCGGTGGCGTCATTCCAGGTCAGGTTCAGCAGGTGGGAGGGGAGCACGCCCTCGGGGCCGAAGAAGAGATTCAGGTACGGCCCGTAGATGCTCTTGAAGTTGACCGTCGCCGTGAAGTCGTCGGGAGCGGTCACGGACTCGATCTGGTCCCAGCCGCTGGTCGACAGCAGCGGGGTCGGGTTGTTGTCCTTGTACTTCAGCCAGAAGAAGTTGGCGGTGTCGACCACGTCCTTCGAGGTGAAGGCCTGGCCGTCGCTCCACTTGACGTTGTGGCGGAGCTTGTAGGTGACGCTCATCTTGGTCCCGGTGACCTTGACGCCACCGTTGTCGGTGGTCGGCACCTCGGTCGCCAGCTGCGCCGTGTAGATGTCGGACGCCTTCGGGTTCTTCGGCAGGTCGGGCGAGTTCGCCATGCCGATCAGGCCCTCGACCATCGGGGCCTCGTAGGCGAAAGCGTGGGTGGCGGAGTCGGTGATGCCGACGGCCAGGAACGAGTCCTGCTCCTGCCACGAGGCGGCGACGATCTTGCCGCCGTTCTTGGGGGTCCCGCCTCCGCCCGATCCGCCGGTGTTGCCGCAGGCCAGCGCCAGCGTCAAGGTGGCGGTCGCGATAGCGAGCGTTCTCAGCCCGCCAAGCTTGGCCGGAAATAGGTTCATACGCGTCTTACCTCTCTGTCTTGAATCTCGGACCGGTGGCAAAACCGGCCCGGCAGCTCCTCCTCCTGCCGCCTTCTTCCCGGGGCCAAACCGGGGCGAGAGTGCGCCGACGACAGGCAGCGTCCCTGAAGGGAACACCAACTCAACCGCCTCCTGAGCGGTGACCAATTCTGTGGTTGACCCACCTGCGCTGTCAAGTTCAGGGGGCGTGGGGGCTATCAGCAGCCGAGTTCGAAACACCCCAAAATCCCCAAGAACGCTCGCACGACGAGTACGAGCCCGTACCGCGCAGGCAAACGAAGAGGCCGCCCGAAGGCGGCCCCTGGAGGCGAAATCGCGACTTCGCGCTAGACGCTCAGCGTGTCGAGGTCGATCGGCTCTTCCTCGTAGTACCGCTGGGCCTGCTCCCGCTGCTTCTTGTAGTAGTCGAGCCCGGTTCCGGCCGGGATCAGCTTGCCGATGATCACGTTCTCCTTGAGGCCCCGCAGGCGGTCCACCTTGCCGCTGATGGCGGCCTCGGTGAGCACCCTGGTCGTCTCCTGGAAGGAGGCGGCCGAGAGCCAGGAGGTGGTGTTGAGGGCGGCTTTGATCAGGCCCAGCAGGACCGTCTGCGCGGTGGCCGGCTCGCCGCCCTCGGCCAGCGCCGCGGCGTTGGCCTCCTCGTACTCCCACTGCGAGACGATCTCGCCCGGCAGCAGGTTGGTGTCGCCGGCGGAGTCGATGCGGACCTTCCGCATCATCTGCCGCACGATCACCTCGATGTGCTTGTCGTTGATGTCCACACCCTGCGAGCGGTAGACCCGCTGGACCTCGTCCACGAGGAAGGTCTGGACTGCTTCCTTGCCCAGGATGTGAAGCAGCTCCTGGGGGCTGATCGAGCCCTCGGTGATCTGCTGGCCGGCCTTGATCTGGACCTTCTGGTCGCGCTTCTCCAGCTCCGGCCGGATGCGGGCGCCGTGGGGGATCAGGTACTCCCGCGACTCCTCGTCGACGGTCTTGACCGTGATCTCCTTCTTGCCCACCTTGGCCTTGCCGGCGTGGCGGGTGCGGATCAGCGCCTCGCTCGCCGGGTGGCGGGCCAGCTCCTGGCCCTCCATGACCTCCTCGCCGTTCTTGACCAGGGCCTGCATGCCCGTCTCCAGCGGGTAGGAGATCTCGAACTCCTCCTTGCTGGTGACCTTGACCTTGCGGGTCTGCTCCTGGCGGATGATCTCGAGCTCGCCGTCGATCTCGGAGATGATCGCCTTGCCCTTCGGGATCCGGGCCTCGAACAGCTCCTCGACCCGGGGCAGGCCCTGGGTGATGTCGATGCCGGCGACGCCGCCGGTGTGGAAGGTCCGCATGGTGAGCTGGGTGCCCGGCTCGCCGATCGACTGGGCGGCGATCACGCCGACCGCCTCCCCGATCTCGACCAGCTTCCCGGTGGCCAGGTTGCGCCCGTAGCACCTGCGGCAGACGCCCTCGCGCGCCTCGCAGAGCAGGATCGAGCGGACGCTGACCTGCTGCACCCCGGCCTCGATCGCCTGCCGGGCGACCTCGTCCGTGATGCTCTCGCCGGCGGCGACGACCACCTGGCCGCCGACCTCCACGTCGTCCGCCGCGACCCGCCCGGCGATCTTTTCGAAGATCGGCTCGTTGCGGGCATGCTCGGGGTTGACGTTTCGGATCCAGATGCCGTTGGTGGTCCCGCAGTCCTCCACCCGGACGATCACGTCCTGCGCCACGTCGACCAGGCGCCGGGTGAGGTACCCGGAGTCGGCCGTCCGGAGCGCGGTGTCGGCGAGACCCTTGCGGGCGCCGTGGGTTGAGATGAAGTACTCGAGCACGGTCAGCCCTTCGGTGAAGTTGGCCTTGATCGGGAGCGGGATGATCCGGCCGGTGGGGTCTGCCATCAGGCCCCGCATGCCCGCCAGCTGGCGGACCTGCTGGATGTTGCCGCGGGCTCCCGAGCCCATCATCATCCAGATCGGGCTGAACTTGTCGAAGCTCTCCTCGGTGTTCTTGGCCACGTCGTCGGTGGCCTGCGTCCAGAGGGCGACCACCTTCCGGTAGCGCTCCTCCTCGGTCATGACGCCTCGGCGGTACATCCGCTCGACGTCCTCGACCTCCTTGTCCGCCTTCTCCAAGATCTGGCCCTTCAGCTTCGGCGCCGGGATGTCCAGCGCCGAGATGGTGATGCCGGCCTTGGTCGCGTAGTGGAAGCCGACCCGCTTCAGGTCGTTGGTGACCGTGGCGGTGACGTCGTTGCCGTAGAGCCGGAAGATCTTGGAGACCAGCACCCGCAGCGCCTTGCGGTCGAAGTGGTGGTTCTGGAACTCCAGGGCCGGCTCGTCGACCTCCTCGTTCGGCGCCTGGCCGACCGGGAGGACCTGGTTGAAGATGACGCGCCCGGGCGTGGTCACGACCAGCCCGGCGGTTCCATCCCCGTCGGAGCGGCCGTTGCTCGCGATGCGCACGCGCACCCACTCGTGCAGCTGCAGGTTGCCCTGGTGCAGCGCCAGCACGACCTCGTCGGCCGAGCTGTACGCGCGCAGCTTGGAGGGGTCCTTGGGCGCCTGCTGCCGGGTCGCGGTCAGCCAGTAGCAGCCGAGCACCACGTCCTGGGTCGGGGAGACGACGGGGTGCCCGTCGGCCGCGCTCAGGATGTTCTGGCTCGACATCATCAGGTTCCGCGCCTCGGCGATGGCGCCCGAGAAGAGCGGCACGTGGACCGCCATCTGGTCGCCGTCGAAGTCGGCGTTGAAGGCGTGGCAGACCAGCGGATGGATCTGGATCGCGGAGCCCTCGACGAGCACCGGCATGAAGGCCTGGATGCCCAGCCGGTGGAGGGTCGGGGCGCGGTTCAGCAGCACCGGGTGCTCGTGGATGACCTCGTCGAGGACGTCCCACACCTCGGGCCGCATCCGCTCCACCATCCGCTTGGCGGACTTGATGTTCTGCGTGTAGCCCTTGTTGACGAGCTCGCGCATGACGAAGGGCTTGAAGAGCTCGAGAGCCATCTTCTTGGGCAGCCCGCACTCGTGGAGCTTCAGGTCCGGCCCGACCACGATGACCGAGCGGCCCGAGTAGTCCACGCGCTTGCCGAGCAGGTTCTGGCGGAACCGGCCCTGCTTGCCCTTCAGCATGTCGCTGAGCGACTTCAGCTTCCGGTTGCCGGTGCCGGTGATGGCGCGGCCGCGGCGCCCGTTGTCGATGAGCGCGTCGACGGCCTCCTGCAGCATCCGCTTCTCGTTGCGGACGATGATCTCGGGCGCGCCCAGCTCGAGCAGCCTCTTCAGCCGGTTGTTGCGGTTGATGACGCGCCGGTAGAGATCGTTCAGGTCGCTGGTCGCGAAACGGCCGCCGTCGAGCTGCACCATCGGCCGCAGCTCGGGCGGGATGACGGGCAGCACGTCGAGCACCATCCAGGTCGGACTCGCGCCCGACTTGCGGAAGTCCTCGACGACCTTGAGCCGCTTGATGGCCTTCTGCTTGCGCTGCCCGCTGGTGGAGCGGGACTCGTTGCGCAGCCGGTACATCTCCTGGTTGAGGTCGATGCGAGAGAGGAGGTCGCGGATCGCCTCCGCGCCGATGCCGGCCTTGAAGACGCGGCCGAACTTCTCCGAGTACTCGCGGTACTGGGTGTCGCTGAGGATCTGCTTGGCGTGCAGGCCCTCCAGCTCCAGCCGGGCCGAGTCGATCTCGACCTGCAGGTTCTCGAGGTCGCCCTGCAGCGATTCGCGCTGCTCGCGGGTGGCCTCCTCGATGGTGGTGTCCAGGTCGGCGCGCGCCGTCTCGACCCGGGCCCGGGCCTGGGCCTGCGCGGAGCGCACGTTGGCCTCGGCCTTCTCGATCTTCTCCTGGACCATCTTGAGGACGCCGCCGCCCAGCTCCTCGGCGACCACGTCGCCCTTCTTGACGATGACCTCCTCGTCATCGCCGGAGCCGATGCTGATCGTCTTGCGGGACTTCGCGCCCTTGCCGGCCTCGATCGCCTCGCGGGCCGCGTTGCCCTGCGTGGAGAGCTTGTCGACGGTGGCGCTGAGCTCGTCGTCGAGCCGCTTCACCTCGGCTCCGACCTCGGCCTCGAGGGCGTTCATCTGGCCCTCGTGCTCCTCGCGGATCTCCCGCGTGCGCGCGTCTATATCGCCGCGCAGGCCGACGGCCCGCGAGTCGGTGTCCATGTTGAGGCTGGCGAGCAGGTCCAGGCGAAGGTCCTCGTTGACGTCGGTGACGATGTAGTTGGCGAAGTAGAGGATCTTCTCCAGGTTCCGCGGCGACATGTCCAGGAGCAGGCCCATCCGGGAGGGGATGCCCTTGAAGTACCAGACGTGGCTGACCGGCGAGGCGAGCTTGATGTGGCCCATGCGCTCGCGGCGGACCTTGGAGCGCGTGACCTCGACCCCGCACTTGTCGCAGATGATGCCCTTGTAGCGGTAGCGCTTGTACTTCCCGCAGTGGCATTCCCAGTCCCGGGTGGGACCGAAGATGCGCTCGCAGAAGAGGCCGTCGCGCTCCGGCTTCAGGGTCCGGTAGTTGATCGTCTCGGGCTTGGTCACCTCTCCGTGCGACCAGCTGAGGATCATCTCCGGCGAAGCCAGGGACAGCCGCAGGGCGTCGAAGTTCTCGAGTTTCAGCAAGTGTTTCTAGCTCCCTCTATTCAGCCGAGTCGTCGAGCTCATCACGCTCGAGGTTGATACCAAGGTCCAGGGGAAGTTCCGGGATGTCCTCTTCGGAGAGGATGATCTGGCGCTCGTCCTCGCTCAGGATCTCGACGCCCAGCGCCAGGCCCTCGAGCTCCTTGACCAGCACCCGGAAGCTCTCCGGGATGCCGGCTTCGAGCGTGTTGTCGCCCTTGACGATCGCCTCGTAGGCCTTGACACGGCCGACGATGTCGTCGGACTTGACGGTCAGGATCTCCTGCAGGACGTGGGCGGCGCCGTAAGCCTCGAGCGCCCACACCTCCATCTCGCCGAAGCGCTGGCCGCCGAACTGCGCCTTGCCGCCCAGCGGCTGCTGGGTGACCAGGCTGTAAGGGCCTGTCGAGCGCGCGTGTATCTTGTCCTCGACCAGGTGGGCCAGCTTCAGCATGTAGATCCAGCCGACCGTGACCGGGTCGTCGAACTCCTCGCCGCTGCGCCCGTCGCGCAGCTTGACCTTGCCCGAGCGGGGCAGCCCGGCGGCCTCCAGCTCGGCGCGGATGGAGTCGATCGGCGCGCCGTCGAAGACCGGGGTCTGGATCTTGATCCCGAGCACCTTGGCCACCCACCCGAGGTGGGTCTCCAGGACCTGGCCGAGGTTCATCCGGCTCGGCACGCCGAGCGGGTTGAGCACGATGTCGACCGGGGTCCCGTCGGGCATGAACGGCATGTCCTCCTCGGGGAGGATGCGGGCCACGACGCCCTTGTTGCCGTGGCGGCCGGCCATCTTGTCGCCGGCCGAGATCTTGCGCTTCTGGGCCACGTAGACCCGGACCAGCTCGTTGACGCCGGGGCTCAGCTCGTCCTTGGTCTCGCGGCTGAAGACCTTGACGTCGACGACGATGCCGCGCTCGCCGTGCGGAACGCGCAGCGAGCTGTCGCGGACCTCGCGCGCCTTCTCACCGAAGATGGCGCGCAGCAGCCGCTCCTCGGCCGAGAGCTCGGTCTCGCCCTTGGGCGTGATCTTTCCGACCAGGATGTCGCCGGGGTGCACCTCGGCCCCGATGTAGACGATGCCCCGCTCGTCGAGGTTGCGGAGCGCGTCATCGCTGACGTTGGGGATGTCGCGGGTGATCTCCTCGGGCCCGAGCTTGGTCTCGCGGGCTTCGATCTCGAACTCCTCGATGTGGATGGAGGTGTACATGTCCTCCTTGACCACCGTCTCGGAGAGCAGGATCGCGTCCTCGAAGTTGTAGCCCTCCCAGGGCATGAAGGCCACCAGCACGTTCTGGCCCAGGGCCAGCTCGCCCGCCTCGATGGCGGGCCCGTCGGCCAGGATGTCCCCGGCCGCCACCTTCTGGCCCGGCTGGACCGTCACCCGGTGGTTGAGGCAGGTGCCCTGGTTGGACCGGTAGAACTTCTGGAGCGGGAAGTGCAGCTCGGCCGACTTGTCGTCCGGCTGCAGCACGATCTCGAAGACCGGGTTGGCGTTGCCGCCGCCCTTGTTCTCCAGCGGCCGGGCCACGTCCACGACGGTGCCCGCCTTGGGGGCGACGATCATCTCGCCCGAGTCCTTGGCCGCGTAGTACTCGACCCCGGTGCCGACCAGCGGCGAGTCCGGGACGAGCAGGGGCACGGCCTGCTTCTGCATGTTGGCGCCCATCAGGGCCCGGTTGGCGTCGTCGTGCTCCAGGAAGGGGATCATCGCCGTCGCGATCGAGACGATCTGCTTTGGCGAGACGTCCATGTACTGGATGTTGATGACGTCCTCGAGGGCGAAGTGGCCCCGGCTTCGCGCCGGCACCCGGGTCTCGGCGAAGCTGCCGTCCGCCAGCAGGGCGGCGTTGGCCTGCGCGACTCCGAACATGTCCTCCTCGTCGGCCGAGAGGTACTCGACCTCCTCGGAGACGAAGGGGGTGATGTCGATGCTGGCCACCTTCGCCTTCTCGAGCCCGCCGAGGGCCGAGGCGTCGATGACCTTCCCGGAAGCCAGGATCTCCTTGCCCTTCTCGTCCACGGCGGGCCGACGGAGGGTGCGGCCGAGCAGCCGTACCTTGTTCTCCTTGGTCACGGCCAGCCGGTTGTAGACGCGCCGGAAGGGCGTCTCCACGAAGCCGAACTCGTTGACCTTGGCGTAGGAGGCCAGGGAGCCGATGAGGCCGATGTTCGGGCCCTCGGGCGTCTCGATCGGGCAGATCCGCCCGTAGTGGCTGTGGTGGACGTCGCGGACGTCGAACCCGGCCCGCTCGCGGCTGAGGCCGCCGGGGCCGAGCGCGCTCAGCCGCCGCTTGTGGGTGAGCTCGCTGAGCGGGTTGGTCTGGTCCATGAACTGGGAGAGCTGGCTGGAGCCGAAGAACTCCTTGATCGCCGCGACCACCGGCCGGGCGTTGATCAGTGAGGCCGCGGTGACCGTCTGGGGGTCGGAGATCGTCATCCGCTCCTTGATGATCCGTTCCATCCGAATCAGGCCCATCCGGAACTGGTTCTGGAGCAGCTCGCCGACCGCCCGCACCCGGCGGTTGCCGAGATGGTCGATGTCGTCGGCGATGCCGCCGCCGCGCCCGTTGTTGAGCTCGATCAGGCGGCGGATGATCTGCACGAAGTCGCCCTGCTCGAGGATCCGCAGGCTGCGGTCGCGCACGCGCTCGACGATCTCCTCCTCCGGCCGGCCCAGGCGCTTGTCGACCTTGTAGCGGCCGACGCGGCCGAGGTCGAAGCGGCGGGGGTTGAAGAAGAGGCTCTGGAGCAGGTTGCGGGCGTTGTCCACGGTTGCGGGATCGCCCGGGCGGATGCGCTTGTAGAGCTCGATCAGGGCGTCGTTGGTCGTCACCGAGGCGTCCTTCTCGAAGGTCGCGTCGATGTACTTGTGCTCGGGGTTGTCGTCCACGTCGCCGAAGAGCTGGGCGAGCGCCACCCGCTGGGCGTCGCGGTCGTTGTCCTTGCCCTTGAGCTGCGCCAGCTCGAGTGCCTTCAGGAGCACGGTCACGGGGACCTTCCGCTTGCGGTCGATCTTGACCGTGAGCAGGTCCTTGGCCGAGGTCTCGATCTCCAGCCAGGCGCCCCGGTTGGGGATCAGCTTGGCGCCGAAGAGCCGCCGGCCGCTGACCGGGTCCTCGGTGGCGGTGAAGTACACGCCCGGCGACCGGACGAGCTGGGAGACGACCACCCGCTCGGTGCCGTTGACGATGAAGGTCCCCTCCTGGGTCATGATCGCGAAGTCGCCCATGTAGACGTCCGACTCTTTGATCTCGCCGGTCTCCTTCACGGTGAGCCGGGTCTTGATCCGGAGCGGCGCCGCGTAGGTCATGTCGCGGTTGCGGCACTCCTCCTCGCTGAACTTGGGCGGCCCGAACTCGTAGTCGAGAAAGCGGAGCTCGAAATTCTTACCGGTGTAGTCGGTGATCGGGTTGATTTCGTCGAAAAGCTCCCGGAGCCCTTCGGACTTGAACCAGTGGAAGGATTCGATCTGGGTCGCGATGAGGTCCTTCAGCTCGACCAGGTTCGGAATCCGGCCATAGTTCTTCCGCGGGGCGGCTTTCATCTCTGAGATCACAGGTAGGCAGTCTCCTTAGCCGACAAAAGGGCGCGCTGATAGAAGAGGGGGGTTCAGCGGCCCTGCGTGCACGAACCGCGAGTATAACACGCGTAGGATTCCCTGCGCGCGGCAGCGTCAAACCTCGGCCGGAGGCCGTTTCGTTTGATTGGCGGCAGCTTAGCAGAACCGTGCGGCCCTGTGGAAAAGCTGCCGCAGGCCGGCCCTATTTGATCTCCGCGGTGGCTCCGGCGTCCTTCAGCTTCGCGGCGATCGAATCGGCCTCTTCTTTGTTGACGTTCTCCTTGACCGGCTTCGGCGCCGCGTCGACCAGGTCCTTGGCCTCCTTCAGGCCCAGGCCGGTGATCTCCCGCACGGCCTTGATCACGTTGATCTTGCTGTCGCCGACCGCGGTCAGCGTGACCGTGAACTCGGTC
>Ga0209577_10000347_pt1 | contig 47175 bp, 40 predicted proteins | sample GraSoiAngelo_109_FD_185874 | JGI IMG/M metagenome (GOLD analysis project Ga0209577, IMG submission 185874) | Grasslands soil microbial communities from the Angelo Coastal Reserve, California, USA - 14_0903_12_20cm (SPAdes) (version 2) | ecosystem: Environmental > Terrestrial > Soil > Grasslands... | reverse complement strand
ACGGTTGCCGGGCATCCCTGGATCAATCACGAGTGGCTAGCGGAAATTCCTTACTACCTCGCGTGGCGGGCGGGCGGGCTGAGCGGAATCAACGCCATGATGTTCGCCACGATCTCGCTTATTTTTCTAGGTCTACTTTATCTGTCATACATCGAGACCCGGCACTTCAAAGCCGCGATCGTTGCATGCTCCTTTCTCACGTTCATCGCTTCGGTTTCGTTCGGTCCTCGTACCATATTGTTCGGGTATCTCTACCTAGTTCTGCTGCTGATTATTCTCCAGCGTTTCCGGCAAAAAGGGAGCGCACCGCTCTGGCTGATACCTCCGCTGTTCTGCCTGTGGGCCAATACTCACGGGTCCTGGTCCCTCGGACTGATTATCTTCTCGATCATTACTGCTGCAGGCTTTGTGCAAGGCAGCTGGGGTCGTGTGGATGCGGAGCGGTGGACGCCATCACAAATGGGAAAGCTGGTGGTCACGGGTCTTGCCAGCGTGGCAGCTTTGTTTGTGAATCCGTTTGGATCACGCCTCGTTTTTTATCCTCTCGACATGGCGTTCCGCCAGAAATTAAATATTTCGCACATAGCCGAATGGGTTTCAGTTGATTTTCACGACCTGCGGGGCAAGTTCGTGCTCGCGCTTCTGCTCACGTTGCTGGTCACGGCTTTGATGCGGCGAACCCGCTGGCAGCTCGCGGAAGTAGGTGTGGTGCTGTTTGCCCTTTACAGCGGCGTGACCTACATCCGCTTCCTTTTTCTGCTGGCCATCGTAATCGCACCCGTGCTAGCGAGGATCTTAGATTTCGTGCCCCGATACCGGCCGCAGGCAGATACGCCCATAATCAATGCCCTGGTAATTTGTGTGATGGCGGGCAGCGTCGTCCATTATTGGCCCAGTTCTTCTGAAATGGAGAAGTCTGTGTCTGAAAAATATCCAACCCAAGCCATCTCCTTTTTGAAGGCTCATCCGCCCAACGGGCGGGTACTCAATTTCTATATGTGGGGCGGGTATCTAGGCTGGAACGACAGGGAGTTCAAAGTCTTCATCGACAGCCGTGTGGACATCTTTGAGTATGCTGGCGTGCTGAAGGATTATTTAGACATGTTGGAACTGGAACGGTCGAAGGCTGTTCTGGCGAAATATGACATTCGTTACGTGCTCTTCCCCCACCCCGGCGGGTATAGCGAATCCCCTCTTACCTTTACCCTTCAGCACGACCCTGAATGGAAAACAATTTATAGCGATGATTTGACTATTCTGCTGGAGAAAAGCGGAACCAGTCCAACGATTGCCGCACCAGCAGCTCAGTAATGGACCGACTACTGGATGAGACCGAAAGCATAAGAGGAGCATCAAGCCGATGTTCATCAAACGGAAAACGGACAAATTTGTGATCGTGCTGCTCGCGGCGGGGCTTTTTTGTTTTCTCTCATACCGGCCGAGAGCTCATATTACAGCGCAAATGCCCGTGGAGTTCCTAGACACATCCCATTTAGAGACAAAGGCTGCGCGGATTGCAGAAGAAAGGCTGGCCAGCGCCTATTGGAGCTGTGTCGTAAACACCATCCAGTGGAAATACGCCTATGGGCATCGGCTTCCGCCGGTTCCGCCACCCGAGTTCGCCATCGCCGGTGACAGACTTGAGACTGCATCTGACGTTTCGGCGCGTACCCGTTACTGGCAAAGGCTGGCACAAGTCTGGAACCTGCCGACGATTTGGACGAAGCAGTATGAGTGGGATACTGGCTGGACCACCACGTGGACCGACGACATAAAATCGGTTGGTAGCTGGTTTTATTCGCGATTGCCCCGATAGCCGGAGTTGCTATTTAAAATATTTTGCCCAAGATGACTAGGAGAGTAGAGTAGCCGCGATGCTGGCCGCGATCGAGATTTGCCTTTCAGCAATCGCCATTGCGCTGGCTTGTACGGTGCCGACCCTCGGGGCGGCAGTTTTCAAAAATATTGAAACGGGTTTCGGTCATTTGGCACGCCGGCGCAGGTTAGCAATCCTCAGCGTCGGACTTGCCGCTCTTGCAGCCAGGCTCGCGGTGCTTCCGGTTTTGCCAGTTCCTGTACCCGCTATCCACGACGAATTCAGCCACCTTCTGATCGCGGACACGTTGGCTCACGGACGCGTCACGAATCCGGCGCATCCCTTGTGGGTTCACTTCGAGACCTTTCACGTAAATCAGAAGCCCACTTACGCTTCAATGTATTATCCCGGCCAGGGGTTTGTATTAGCTATCGGTGAGGTGATTTTCGGACATCCGTTCTGGGGAGTTTGGCTGAGCGCCGGCTTCATGTGCGCGGCGATATGTTGGGCACTGCAGGGGTGGATGCCAGCATCTTGGGCGCTATTGGGCGGGGTTCTGGCGGTGATGCGGCTGGCTATGTTCAGTTATTGGACGAACACGTATTACGGCGGTGCGCTTGCGGCTATTGGAGGAGCACTGGTTCTAGGCGCGTTCCCGCGGATCAAGAAACACCTGCGTGTGTGCGACGCGCTGCTGATGGGCTTAGGGCTGGCGATTCTGGCCAACACCCGACCCTATGAGAGTTTGTTCTTTTGTTCTCCGATTGCATTTGCGCTGCTCGCCTGGCTATTCCGGAAAGATGCTCCAAGCGTGAAGCTTCTTCTGGTGCGCTTAGTAGTCCCGCTTAGCCTTGTGCTGGCCCTGACAATCACGGCTATGGGGTATTACTTTTGGCGAGTGACGGGCAGCCCATTCCGCATCCCTTATCAAGTGAACATGGCCGCGTACCACTTGGTTTATTTCCCCTGGCAACAGCTTGCTCCCGATGCGGAATATCATCACGCGGTCATGCGGGAGTTTTATCAGGGCCCAGCGGTCGCCGGTCAATATCATCACGCTCGTCTGCATCCTCTTTTGTGGTTACTAGTAAAGCCTCTGCCTCACCTGATTTTTTTTCTTGGCCCCGCGCTGCTCATGCCGATCGTTGTCTGGCTAGCTGTCAGGCCATGCGGGACGCTGGCAAAATCGCTAAGCCGGAAAACCAGATTTCTGATGCTGCTGTGCGGCCTAACGATGATTGGTATGGCGCTGCCGGTGTACATTCCGCCTGCGCATTACGCCGCCCTGATGACCGCTGCCATTTACGCTCTCCTGATGCAAGCCATGCGCTATCTGCACCTTTGGCGATTCAGTGGCCAGCCATCCGGCTTGTTCCTTATCAGGGCGGTGCCTGTGATTTGCCTTGCGTTATTGCCGGTGCGAGCGGCGGCATCACTGCTTCACATTTCCGTGCCTGTGACCGTCATACATACCTGGTACAGCGAGGACGTGCATAATCTGGACCGCGCCCGTGTTCTTGATCAACTGCAGCACGACCCGGGACGGCATTTGGTACTCGTGCGCTACAGAGCGGACCATGAGGTCCTTGCGGAATGGGTCTATAACCAGGCAGATATCGATAATGCAAAAGTCGTTTGGGCGCGCGACATGGGCGCGGAAAAGAATGAGGAATTGCTTGAATACTTCAGAGACCGCCACGCTTGGCTGCTCGAGCCGGATGAGAAGCCTCTAAAACTGGTTGCTTATGAGTGCGCTCCATCGCACTGCGCGAAGATGGTCGCATCCGACGAGGGGCGGCGACGGCGACCAAAGGCTGCAAACTAATGCTTGGAGTGATGGGCATCGAGGCTTTGGCGGTTGCGGTCGCGCTCGTCATCGCATTGGTGTATCCGCAGCTTGGCGTCTCATGGTTTCCGAAAGCTGAGCGCACACTTGCGGGGATCGCGCGCCGACGCGGGCTTGCCGTGCTACTTTGCGGCGCTTTGGCGCTTGCTCTGCGGGCAGCGCTGCTGCCGATCGAACCTGTCCCGCCACCCTCATTCCACGATGATTTCAGCTATTTGTTGGCAGCGGATACCTTTGCTCACGGGCGGCTTGCGAATCCCCCGCATCCGATGTGGGAGCATTTTGAAAGTTTCCACATTATCTTTCATCCAACCTATGCGTCGATGTATCCACCGGCCCAAGGGCTGTTCCTGGCGGCAGGCAAGATTCTAATGGGCTCGGCGTTTGCCGCCGTTTGGTTCAGCGTGGGGCTGATGTGCTCTGCGATTTGCTGGATGCTACAAGGCTGGCTGCCGCCAGGATGGGCACTACTGGGCGGCGCATTGCCGGCGCTGCGATTCGGCGTTTTCAGCTACTGGGACGACAGCTATAGCGGAGGCGCACTGGCCGCCACCGCGGGAGCACTTGCGTTGGGAGCCCTGCCGCGAATCATGCGACACCAGCGTGTGCGTGACGCGTTGCTCATGGCCTTCGGCCTTGCCGTGCTTGCAAACACTCGTCCTTATGAAGGCTTGCTGCTTAGTTTGCCGGTTGCGCTTGCGCTGTTGGTCTGGTCGATTGCGAAGAACGCGCCGCCATGGCGGCTTATCGCGCAACGCGTGGTAATACCGGCTTTACTGATCCTCATTCCTACCGGAATCGTCATGGGGATTTATTTCCAGCACGTCACCGGTAGTCCTTTCCACATGCCATACCAGGTTAATCGCGCTACCTACGCGATCGCCCCTTATTTCCTATGGCTGGGTGCTAATCCCGAGCCGGTCTATCGTCATTCAGTAATGAGGGATTTCTACGCAAACGTCGAGTTACACTCATATCAGCAGTCCCGATCGTTGGGCGGCTTCACACTGGAAATGGCACAAAGAATCGTGACCGCCTGGGGCTTCTACCTGGGCCCCGCGCTGACCATTCCGCTGTTCGCGTTTCCCTGGGTGCTGCGCGATCATCGCGTTAGAGAGTTGTTAATCGTTGTCCTAGTCTGCTTCGCCGGAATGGCCGTGATCTCGTTCTTTGTCCCCCACTATGCTGCACCGGTCGTGGCGATAATCATTGCCCTCGTTCTACAAGGCATGAGGCACATCAGAACATTGCGCTGGCATGGCAAGCGGGTAGGACTGTTTCTCGTGCGAGCACTCATCCTGATTTGCGTCCTAATGGTTCCCGTCCACGTATTTATGCTGGCAGCGCACGCCGGATCTGAGCCAGTACAAAGTGTGGGTGAACGACGCGCAAAATTGCTTGCCGAGCTTGGCGCAATCCCGGGATACCATCTGGTGCTGGTACGTTATGAGCCGGATCATCCCTTGCTTTCTGCCGAATGGGTCTACAACGGAGCGGATATTGATAACTCAACAGTCGTGTGGGCTCGCGACATGGGTGCGTACAGAAACCAAGAGCTAATTCGATACTTCAAGGATCGGCAGGTATGGCTGCTTCACGCTGACGAGACGCCGCCGATATTGAAGACGTATTCAACGGCAGGGGCAATACCCTCAGGATCAGCAGAACAGTAAATGCTCACCACGACTGAATTCGGTCTACGGCAGTCGCGTTACCGCGTGGTGGCTGGCGAAATCGATTGATCCCAGGCGGGTTGATTTCGTCGTCACGATGTAGCTGGTTTCATGAATCTTCCCCACTGTGCCATGCCGCCTACGGTCTTTATCTCCAGCGGTTCAAACGTGCGTACGTTCTTGAAATAGAGCAGATGATCATGGGGGCTGGTCCGCTTCTGATTCAGGCCCAAACGCTCCAGTAATTTGCAGGCCCAATCCATGTGTGGAATTGGAGAAGTTAACATCAATAGGCCGCCTGGTCTCAAAAGATCAAAGAACTCCTGGAAGCAGTCCACGTGCTCGACTAGCTCGAATGCGATGATCACATCGAAAGATTCCGGGTGGAGACCAATTCCTTTCCATTCGAGGATGTCGCCCACGATGTCTGCCGGTGCTTTGAGGTCGAGACCGACGTAGTTCTTGTAGCCAGCGCTTTTGAGCTGGACACCAAACCAACCGTCTCCGCAGCCAACTTCAAGAATTCTTGCCTCCTTTGGAAGCTCTCGAGTGAAGTAGCTAACCTTCCGCTTGCGGGCGTACTGGCTCAGTAAAGGCATGATTACGCAGTTTCGATTACTCGCGTTGGTTCCGCATAAGCCGGGCGTGCCACGAAGCCCCCTGCCGGCTCTTTCTGATGTTCCTCGTGATAGTCCGGTTCTGTATTGATGGCCCACAGATCGTGATTAGCACCCAGAATATTGCGGACCGCGCATATGGCCGTGATCATAGAATGATCCTGGTTGTTGTACTTGTGCATGCCGTTGCGGCCAACCATCTGCAAGTTCGTCAGATGGCTATCCAGATATTCGCGGATGATCTTTACCTGTGCATCCCAGCCAGCGTCGTACATGGGATAGGCCTTTTTAATGCGTACGACGATGCCGTCTTCGATCTCTTCGCGACGCACTAGCCCAAGCTGCGCGATTTCACGGCGGGCAAGCTCGAGAAGTTGCTCGTCGGAGCTCGACCACAGTTCGTCGTTTTGAAAAACAAAGTATTCCATGCCGAGGCAAGTCTTGTTCGGATCCGGAACCATCGCCGCAGACCAGTTCTTAAAATTTTGAATGCGGCCGACCTTGACTCCAGGTTCGTGCACGTAAATCCAGTTATCCGGGGTCACGTTCTTGCGATTCACAATTAAACTTACGATCAGGAAGTCGCGATAGCGAAGTCTATTTGCCGCTTCGAGAATTGCTTGCGGCGGCTGTGGCTCAAGGGCGTTGATTAGTTCGCGGATCGGCATCGAGCTGATGAAGTCTGTGCCGACAAAGCTCTCCTCGCCATCCTTCCCACGGGTCACCAGGTAAGTGACTTTGTCGCCGCTGTGGTGAATGCGAACTACCGGGCGTTCCATCAGCACGGGGTATCCAGCGTGCGCGAGTTGCACCTCGAGCGTTTCCCACATCTGCCCAGGACCGCGCTCTGGATACTGAAACTCATCGATCAGGGTCTTGGCTTTTGGTTGTTTGCTGGGCAGGAGCGCGTTCCGGATTGCAGTGAGCAGCGAAAGGCCGCGAATGCGCTGGGCAGCCCAGTCGGCGCTGATGGAGGTGCAAGGCACTCCCCAGACTTTTTCTGTATAGGTTTTGAAAAAGATTTCGTACAGACGCTTGCCGAAGCGGTTGGAAACCCACTGCTCGAAGTTCTCCTCTTTCCGGCTGGGGGAAATCCACGATCGCAAGTAGCTCGCGAGGATGCGAATCGTTTCGACCGCTCCCAGACCGAGAAGTGCGTTCTTGGCGACGAGAGGATACAGAAAGAATTTTTTTCGATAATAGATCCGTGACATTCGGGGGCGAGTCAGAAATTTGTCACCCAGAATCTCATGCCAAATGCGATTCACTTCCTCCCATTTGGTGAAGAAGCGATGGCCTCCGATATCGAAGAGATAGCCTTTGTAATTGACCGTGCGCGCAATCCCCCCAACCTGCTTATCTGCTTCAAGCACCACCGCCGGAACGTTCTGTTTAGAGAGCTCAAGCGCGGCCGTCAGTCCTGCCGGACCCCCGCCAATAATGACAACCTGCTTGTGCGTTCTAGAGCGAGATTGCAAGTTGGTAATCCTTTCGGGTAATTAAGGGTAATGTCTTGGGGAGGGGAGCGCGAATTCAAAGTCGGTGCAGTTCACCTGCCAGACTTGAAATCACTACCGTAGCATAAATTAAAGGCTATTTGGCTGCAAGCTGCTGCTGTTCTTCACTCAAAAGTGATAGGCTTCGGGAGGTTCGACGCGTGGACCAGGAAGTGAATGTGAACAAATGTACACAACTTTCCCCCGACCGGTCGCCAGAATACAATCAAGGCGAGCTACATAACTAGGAGCTAGACCGCCAATTCTTTGAGCCTAGGATGTAAATCGTTTGAATTCAATAAGGACTCGCGCCGTGTGCGTTGGCTGCTGTCTTGCGGGCATTTTTTCCACGCCCTTCCCAGCCTGCGAACCGCGCTCGAAGGCCGTGACAGTTAAGCTAGATATATCAAGGCAGAGCCTCAACCCATGCTTCTGATCGAGACCGGGCTGGTCCTCGTCACTTTGGTAATCGCACTCTTTTTCCCGCAGTTGGGCTCTCGCCTTTTCTTTCCGGTTGAGCGCAGGCTTGCGTGCTTGGCGGGGAGACGGCGACTAGTTGTGCTCGTTGTTGGATTAGCGGCCCTAGGACTGCGCCTAGCTCTTTTGCCCATATTGCCTATACCGAATCCTGTAGTTCACGACGAGTTCAGTCACTTGTTATTGGCAGATACGCTGGCTCATGGCCGCTTGGCTAATCCGACTCACCCCATGTGGGTTCACTTCGAAACATTTCACGTCAACCAACAGCCCACGTATGCCTCGATGTATTATCCCGGGCCGGCGATTTTCATGGCGGCGGGTCAGGTGATTGCTGGGCGTCCTTTCTGGGGCGTCTGGCTCGGGGCAGGGGTAATGTGCGCCGCGATCTGTTGGGCATTGCAGGGCTGGCTGCCCCCCTTCTGGGCACTGTTGGGCGGCATTCTCGCCGTGATTCGATTGGGGACATTCAGCTATTGGGCAAATAGCTATCGCGGCGGAGCGGTTACTGCCATCGGAGGGGCGCTCGTAATCGGAGCTCTGCCACGGATCAGGCGTCACCTTCGGATTCGCGATTCTCTGTTGATGGGATTGGGTCTGGCAATCCTGGCCAGCAGTCGCCCTTACGAAGGCCTCTTCTTCTGTGTTCCGATCGCGTTCGCACTGTTCGCGTGGATGTTCGGCCGAAACAGCGCGCCGCCCTTACACATTTTATTTTGGCGCATTGCCATTCCGATCGCGCTGGTCATGTGCCTCACAGCTGCCGGTCTGGGCTACTACTTCTGGAGGACCACAGGCAGCCCGTTCCACATGGGATACCAGGTTAACAATGAGAATTACGGGGTGATGTATTTTCTTTGGGATAAGGCGCGGCCAGACGTGCAGTACGATCATGCGGTGATGCGGAACTACTATATTGGACAGGTCCTCGCTCAGCACGAGGTGGCGCGTGCCCATCCGTCGCAATCAGTCCTTTTCAAAGCGGCGGCGCTATGGCTGTTTTATCTCGGCCCTGCGATGACGATCCCGATGCTCATGCTGGCTGGGGCACTGCCGCCGGGCTTCTCATGGAAGCAGGTCAGTCGCAAGACCCGTTTCTTATTACTTATCGGTGGCACTACATTCGCTGGCTTGGCGTTACTAAGCTGCATGACTCCGGCACACTACGCAGCAGCAACAACTGTTGTTGTTTATGGCCTGGTGTTACAGGCTATGCGACGCTTGCGGTTGTGGCATCGTCGAACTCGACAAACAGGAGCTTTTTTCGTGCGCGCCGTGTTCGTGATTTGCGTCCTTCTCTTGCTCGTGCGAGCTGGCGCTGCGGCTGGCGATGCCCGTATTCCCGAGCCATTTGTTGGCTGGTGCTGGCCGGATTCGCCGCTCGTAGGCCGAGCTCCGGTCACTGCACAGCTGAAGACGTACCCTGGACGTCACTTGGTTATCGTACGCTACAAAGCTGATCACCCTGTGCAAATGGAGTGGGTATACAACGAGGCCGATATCGATCACGCCAAGATCGTTTGGGCGCGCGATATGGGTCCGACCGATAACGCAGAATTGATTCGCTACTTTAGCGATCGCACCGTGTGGTTATTGCAGCCCGATGAAAGTCTTCAGCCCAAGCCCTATCCCTACGAAGTGCTCAAGAGCGCAAATCTGTTTTCAACTGCGCAACAGACTTGTGGCGCCCCGAAGACTCATGGGAGTAAAGAATGCCCGCATCGCTAGTGTCGGCGCCACAAGGTGTGGCTCCTGAGTCCGCCGCATTCGGCCACAGGAGGGCTCCGACATTGGTCCTTCTATTGTGCTGTCTGGATTTCGCCGTTCTTGTGTATTACGCGACTGTTCGACGCGTAGACGCCGATGAAGGTTTCTATACCACGGCTGCCCGGCTGGTTTGGCAAGGTAAAGCTCCCTATAAGGACTTCTTCTACCAACAGGCACCATTGCTGCCATACGTGTATAGCTGGATCTGGGCGATCCGTCCGAATTCTCTGGTGGCGATGAGGATACTGTCTGCTGTCTTTTGCGCGGCAGCAACTCTCCTTTGGGGCTCTGGACTGCTTCGGGTGAAGACACTCCCGGTTAGAGTCGCACTGGCGACATTGCTGACGATTCTCCTCGATCCCTACTGGATCTCGTGGAACGTCGTGGTTAAGACATTTTCATTCTCGAACCTGATGATTTCGATCGTCCTGGTTGCGTTGTACGCCGCGTTGCATACGGGACGAAGCAGATGGTATTTCGCTGCCGGACTGGCACTCGGTGTTTGTGCTTCGGCGCGCTCATTTTATGGGCCGCTGATTCCAGCGGCATTCATATGGTTGCTGCTACGAGACCGGAGTCGCGCGAATGTGCGTTATCGGGCCGCAGCAGTGTTCGCAGCCGGCGCTGTTCTCGGACTTTGTCCCATGATTTTAAGCTTTGTCCACGATCCGCAGGCATTTCTGTTTAATAACATCCGATATCACAGCTTGCAGGCCGGCTACTTGCCTCAAAACGGAAAGATCGTCGTCGGCTATCAAAATCCTGGCACCGCGCTCCTTACGTATCTCGGGTTCATCTTCGTTCTGCTGCTGGGGCTGCATCCTTATTTCACCATTCAGGCAGGGCTCGCAGTCGCCGGGATTGTGAGTGTCTGGAAGTTGCGCAAGCGGCATGACCGCTTATACTCCGATCAGGATTATCGGTATTTTGAGCTGACTCTTTCGCTAACGTTCGTATTTGTGGCTACTTCGTTGATTGCATTTCCACCTTACGACCAATACTTCATCGCACCTTTGGTTCCATTTTTCATACCCTTCCTAGCCGAAGCGCTGCGGACAGCGACTTCACCCGGGAAGAGAATCATTTACGTGCTGGCTGCGCTGGTCCCGCTACTCCTTGCCTACGGCCTGCACCGCGAAGTATGGGAGTATTCACGAAATCCCGAATGGAAGATGAGCTCGTACCGTACAATCACCGCAGCAGTAAAATCCAGCAGCAACCCTGGTGACGTGGTGCTCTCGCTTTTCCCAGGGTATGTGTTCGAATCAGGCCGACAATATTTCCCTGCGCTCGAGGATCAGTTCACCTTCCGGATCATGGATAAGATTGGCACTGAGGAGGCAGCGCGATATCACATCGTCTCAAAGGGAAAAATTCTGAATGCAGTCTCCTGCGGTGTGGCCCAGGTAGTTGTTATCAACCGCTCTAGTGAGTACTTTAACAGCTTATCGCTGGCAGACATTCAGAACTTGCAAGCCGCCATCAATGGCAACTACTCGCGCATGTCAGAGATAGATGCGGTCGAAGTTTACCGGCGGCGGTCCTCGCCAGGATCTTCGATGCCGCCTAGGCAGCAATGATGTCAGCCAGCGTGACCGAACGATTAATGTCAGCAGAACGCAGGGCGAGCGTCGAAAAAGCCGTGAACTTGGCGCCGCGAGTGCCGGAGCATTTCTCTCGAGACCGGCAGATCGCGCTGTTTATCTTTTTGTCTTCGCTTGGTTATCTGTTGCTGTTCCGTCGTTACACGACGATGGAACCGGACGAGGGCATCGTGCTGCAGGGCGCGCAACGCATTCTGCGTGGCCAAGTTGTATATCGTGACTTCTTCTCCTACTTTACCCCCGGATCTTATTACTGGCTTGCTTTTCTATTCAAGATCTTCGGCAGCTCGTTTACGCTCGCGCGAACCGTGCTGGCTGTTATAGGCGCAGGATTCTCCGTGGTCAGCTACATGCTGATGCGACGTGTGTGCTCCACCGAAGTTTCCTTTTTTGTGGCGTCACTTGTCACGCTCACCACGTTGCCGTTTCGTTTTCTCGTGCTGCACAACTGGGACAGCACGCTGTGCGCCGGGCTTGCGGTCTATTTCGCGGTGAGGATGATCGAGTTGCCGCGAGTAAGCTGGGCAGTAGCGACTAGTTCGTTCGCGTCTCTGTGTTTCCTGTTCGAGCAGTCCAAAGGAGCGGGACTTTGCCTCGGTTTGGGAACCGGCTTACTTCTCATAGGTTCGAAAGATCCGCGACTTCGCAATCGGACGTTGATGGCAGCTATGGCAACAGGCTTAGTGTGGCCTGTCATTCTTACCGTAATTTATTTTGCTGCACGGCACAGCCTAGCGCTTATGGTTGCGGACTGGTTCTGGCCGCTCCAGCATTATTCCACCGCAAACCACGTACCGTATGGATATCAAAACTGGTCCGACGCCACGCGAGAGGAGTTGTTTCGCAGCGGACCTTGGGTGGCGCGTTTGATTGCTGCCGTGGCAGTGAGCCCCACTTTTCTGGTTCCGGTTCTGCCGTTGCTAGCCCTCGGCATTGGCGCGTACTGGACGTCTCGGCTTTGGCAGCGACCAACTGCAGATCCCAAATGCTGCTATTACGTGCTGACCTGCGCAACCTTGGCGGGACTTCTGCTTTCAATCGTGATCGGCAGAGCGGACATTTTACATTTCATGTATCTGCTGCCGCTCTTCTGTTTGCCACTCGCTTGGGTCATGGATGGACGCGATATTCGCAGACAAATCTTCCAGCGCCTCCGGCCCTTGCTGATCGCCTATGTCGCAATCGCAGGTCTGCTGTTTGCCGCGCCCTTGCTGCAGAGAACGTGGAGCGCGCATTCAGCAGTTGCAACCCGCCGTGGAGGAGTAAGCACTCCTGCGCCCGATACTGTTATTGACTACGTTCAGGCTCACGTGCCGGCAGGAGGTAGCATTGTCGTCTATCCCTACTTGCCTCTTTATTACTTCCTTACCGCTACCTTCAACCCAACCCGTTATGAATACTTTCAGCCCGGAATGAACACAGCAGAACAGGCGGACGAGATCCTGGCGAACCTAAGGTACAATCGCACATCAGCGGTGCTGTTCGAATCAACCTTTGTAGAAAAGATTCCCCGATCTTGGCCTGGCACTCCTATGGCTGCTGTTGTTGCAGACCCGGTCGCGGATTATATAGTTCGCGAATACCACACTTGCAAAATCCTGAGTTCACCAAGCAATTGGACTTTCCTTTTTATGGTGCGGAAAAGTCTGGCATGCCCGTGAGTTCACCTGGAGCGGAGAAGCCGGAAGCCACTCTCGTTTCCGATAACTCCGGGAACGCACGGACGAATTATCTGCGGGACTTCCTACTTGGTGCTTTACCTTTGCTTTTCTGCATTCAATTTTTGGCATGGCTCAGCTTTCTCCCCAATGCCCTTCGTGGCCATGCCGATTTTCGTCAGCTCTACTCGGCGGGGTATATCTTGCGAACCGGACACTCGCATGAACTCTATGATTATCGTCTGCAACGGCAGATTCAAGACTCATTGGTATCCGACGATGAGCGCGCACTGCCATTCATTCGTCCAGCTTATCAGGCGTTGCTTTTCGCGCCGCTCTCGCTTTTGCCCTACCGGAACGCATATCTCGCGTTTATGATTGTCAACTTTGGACTATTAGCTTTGTGTTTTGTGCTTTTGCACGACAACACGGCGAATCTCAGAAATGAGTGGAAGGGCCTGCCCGTCGCACTGTTCCTTGTCTTTTATCCAATCGCCCTAGCAATCATGCAAGGACAAGATTCCATCTTACTTGTTGCGTGTTTGTGCGCAGCTCTGGTTTGTTTGCAACGCGGGCGTGATCTCAGTGCCGGTTTGCTCGTTGGAATGGGACTGTTCAAGATTCAGATCGTAATCCCCATCGCCCTCCTGTTCCTCTTCTGGCGACGTTGGAGGTTTTCGGCAGGGTTCACGATGGCGACATTCGTGCTGGCAGCGATCTCAGTTATGGTTGCCGGCTGGGTTCAGACGGTTGTCTTTGCCCACTCGCTCTTATCGGTGGGCGCGGGTATAGATCCCACAGATCCGATCAAATTTCCCCTTCGCGTTACCCTTATGGCGAACCTGCGCGGCCTCATTGCCGGACTCTTCGCAGGGCACATAACGGCAATATGGATTCAAGCCGCAACAGCACTGGGCTCAATTTTCGTGCTGATCTGGGTTGCGGCACGCGTTCACGCCAATGCTAAACGCGAGGAGCTGTTCTTGATTGCAGTTGTCGCTAGCGTTGTCGTGAGTTATTACCTTTTCATCCATGATTTGGCTGTTCTGCTTATTCCGGTTTTGCTGACGCTGAATCGCTTCATTAGCCGCGAATACGACGAGGCGCTTTCACGTTTTGCCAAATACAGCGCGGCGCTGATGCTTGTGGCACCGATGCTTGTCTTCGTCATTCCAGGACATTTCTATCTCGTGTCGCTGCTGATTTGCGGTTTCCTGTTTGTCTTGGTCCAACGTTGCCGAGGATGCATATTGTACAGCGTGAAAAACTAGCCTCACTTCAGCGAAGGCTCTAACATATGCCGGCAGAAGTTATTAATGCAACCGAGAAAAATAAGCTCGCCGTCCATTATTACGTGCGCGCCTTGGCTCTTGGGATTCCCGCTATTTTCTTGGGTCTGCAAATTGCCGGATGGATCGGGTTTGTACGTATTATCGCTGACGGGCACGGCGATTTCCGTCAGCTCTATATCGCTGGGTACATGATGCGATCGGGCCATGCTCACGAGCTCTATGAATATTCAGCACAAAAGCGTTTCCAAGACGAACTGATCTCGCGGGAGCAAATTGCACTTCCATTTAACCACCTCGCTCATGAAGCCTTACTCTATGCACCATTTTCCGTAGTTCGATATCAGGTCGGGTATTGTGCATTTCTTGTCTTCAATCTTGCGGTTCTAGCATTTTCATATCGACTCCTTCGGCCATATCTGAGCAATCTCGCGCAAGTCTATGGGTGGCTTCCTTGGGTCTTGCTGGTGACATTTCTTCCGGTCGGCATTGCGCTTATGCAGGGGCAGGATTCAGTCATTCTATTCGCGCTCTTGATCGGAACCTTTGTAGCGCTCCACGGGCGCCAAGACGTGAAAGCGGGGTTGTGCCTGGGGCTTGGCATTTTCAAGTTCCAGATCGTGATTCCGATCGCGTTGCTTCATCTGGCTTGGCGACGCTGGCAGTTGTCCTGTGGCTTTGCAGCTAGTTCAACCGCATGCATTTTGCTCTCATTCGCTATGGCTGGAGCCAACCAGATGAAAGCATTTATCAGAATGCTGATATCGATGAGCGTGCGTCTTTCGTCAGCAGAACAAATTCACCTATGGCATTCTTCCCAACTATATGCCCAATCTCAGAGGATTGGTTTGCGGAGTCGGCAGTGCCAGCCTCTCGCCGCGCACTTTGCAATTATCTACAATGGCGTGCTGGTGTGGCCGCCACTTGCAAAGCACGGATGCTTTTTTGCTGGGCATCACGGCAAGCGGCCTGGTCAGCTACCATTTGCTGATTCATGACCTTACGATCATGATCGTGCCTCTCTTTCTCGTCCTTGATCACTGTCTTTTCTCGGAAGGGAAGGTCAGAATCTCTTCAGAACTTCGGCCCTCGTTCTCGCTGCCCCCATTCTCATGGCGGTCTCCGCAGCACACTTTTATCTTGTTGCGATTCCGGTTTCCATTTTTGCTGTGCTGATGCACTCCGGCAAGTCCGCTCAAATAGAGCAGGGCAGCTTGTTGCAGCCGAGGAGTTTACCGCTCTCTTTCGGATCGTGAAAACGTGACAGGATTCGGTTGTACGCACCTAAGATGCGTACTTTCACATTGGCGCCATTTGCTGGTACAACTCGCATTTAACCCGGATGATCTCGACAAATAGCATCGTAATCGGTATGAACATCAGCGCGTACATGCTATGCAGGAGAAGCAAACGATGCAGCAGCGGAATGAACAAGGCAATAAGGGCGACGAGCAACACGGGCCTGAAGAGGGCACGCCCCTGCCCGGCCAGTTCTCCACACACGATTGAAACGGGAAGTAATAACAGTGTGAGATCGTAGTTATAGAGATGATAACTGGCCATCTGCGCGGCTAGAACTGCCGCTGAAAAGGAGAGCCCCAACTGTTCGTCATTCCAATTTCTTGCCGCGAACCATATCGCCGCCACCGAGCCCCCGGCGATCAGTACGGCCGAAATAGCTGCCGCTCTCCCATTCAAGAGGAGCTGCACGAATCCCCGGATGTTTGGCATATATTCCGGAGCAAAGCCGGCAACTTGCTGATAGATCGGATTAAGCAACAGGAATCTGGGATATATCACGAGAACCGACGGTCCGGAGACCGAGATCGAAATCACAATCAACGTAGCTCCGACCAGCACGAACCCCTGCAGGAAAGACCATTTCCGGCGCAAAACCAGAACCAGTACGAACGGCACAATCAAGTGAAACTTGAACAGACCGCCCGCCATTAGGCACCCGGCCCAAAATTCTTTCCTACGACGGAGAAGTACAAACGTCAGAGTGTATATGAGAAGCAGGAGCGGTGAATCCTGTCCTAACAGCAGGCAGGTAGTCACAGGAGCAAAGGTCATAAACAGCAGCAGGACTAGGCCAAAATCGGCCTGCATTCTTGCATACTGCGACGATGCCAAAATTACTTTGGTATTTGATTCGATGATCACCGCAGCGCAAACCAGCAGTCCCACACTGATGAGCACCCAGCTAATGTACGCGGCACGATAGCTCAGAAACGTGAATGGCGCGAACAGTAGCGCCTCGAAGGGGGGGTGGTTGTAAAAGACATGCGGTTTCGCAATCCTTAACTGGAAATCAAGTTGAACCTTCAAATCATAGAGTTGTCTGCCCAGACCTTGCCGTATGATCTGGCCTGCGCTGTAGTATTCAGAAAAATCCAGATCACTAATCCTTTGCGGAAGGCTCGAAACCACAAACCCCAATAACAATGTCAGCACAAATAGGACTGCCAAGCCTCGCACTATGCGCTCAGGAATGGGGATCTGTGCCTCCCTCGCCACTGCCGTCTCCTCGCCCGAACAAGTTATCATTTCCATCTCAGTCCGAGGTCGAGGAGTTTTCTTTGGCTGTTGCAGAAACAACCGCGAAAATGCCACAAGCACCATACTACGTCAAAGCCCTTGCCCTGGGTCTGCCGGCGTACCTAATCGGGATTCATTTGTGGACTTGGGTTTTCACGGTCTCAATCTTCCTCGGCGGCCGCTCCGATTTCCGGCAACTCTACACCGCTGGATACATGGTCCGCTCCGGACACGCACACGAGTTGTATGATTACGAGTCCCAAAGATATTTTCAGAACAAAGTTGTGAGCCAGGCTGATATGGCTCTGCCATTCATACGCCCTGCATATGAAGCCCTACTCTTTGTCCCGTTTTCGTTTCTGAGTTACCGGACCGCATATTTCGCGTTTCTCGGGTTGAATGCAATCCTGCTCGCGGTCAGCTATCAGCTTCTCCGGCCAAAGCTGGAAAACCTGGCACGAATTTATCGCTGGTTGCCGGCGGCATTATTTCTCGCCTATCTCCCCATAGCCGCAGCACTGATCCAGGGACAGGATTCGATTTTCCTACTCACACTGTTCACCCTGGTGCTGGTTTCACTCGAGAGTGGTAACGAGTTCACGGCCGGAGCAATTCTGGGTGTGGGGGCATTCAAGTTCCATGTAGTGATCCCTGTGGCGCTGTTGTTCCTGGCTTGGCGGCGCTGGCGATGCGCCGCGGGTGCAGCGATCACAGGTACGCTGGCCGTAGCGGGATCAGTGCTGTTGGTTGGGCTAGCTCAAGCAAGAATATACGCGCAATCGCTGCTCACTTTCGGAGCCCAGTCGCGCCCGATGCCGGGTCACCTCTGGTATCCACTCCCCCCGAATCTTATGCCCAATCTGCGTGGCCTGATATTCGGAATCGCGGGCGGTCATCTTCCGGGGAACTGGATCACGTGGGCTACGGCTGGGTTGTCATTGCTGATCCTGTTTTTAGTTGCAAGCCTCCGCCCTGGTTGCCAAAGGAATTCAGATGCATTTTTAATCGCTGTTCTGACCAGCGCCCTGCTGAGCTACTACTTGCTCATCCACGATCTGAGTATTCTTCTCATCCCAATCGCGATCACCTTAAGTCGGTTCATCGACTCGGAAGCGACTGGCGACCGAGTTGGGCGTTTCAGCACACGTACTGCGGCATTAATGTTCGTGGCGCCGATATGTATCTCTTATAGCCCAAACCACTTTTACCTGGTGGCAGGCCCGCTGGCTGTCTTGCTGTTTGTAGTAACACGCCTCGCATTCATTGACGAAGAAGACACAGAGAGTGTGCGGGCAACTTCGCGCCTTTAATAAGCGGCTACGGCGCCGTCGCTAACTCGCGCTCCGGGCTTACATCTGCTTCGGATGTTTTCTCTTGTCGCAGCCTTGCTGGTTTCTCAACCGCAAGCGCGATCCACGAAGCCAGGTAGAGCAAGGCCGCAAGAACGAGCAGAAAACCGGATCCCGGTCCATAGCGATGCCGACTCTAGAATTCCCCCAACCATGGAGCCATTAGGTTGGAACCGAGAGCTTCCCCTCGAAAGCCCTCTCGAGCAAAACTGCGAACGAATATGATGCCAGCGAAGAATACCGGAAGGCAGAGGACTATCATGGCCGTTAGCACTCTCGCCCACATTGCAGCGAAGAACAGTTTTTCGAGAGGAACTGCATAGCTGACAAACAAGGTTAAGAAGATCCCCACATAAGCAATGCCGACTGGGAAGCGAGGCACGAGCTGTACCAGAAAATTGGCGGCGACAATCAGTAAAAGCAGGCCCGAAATAACGATCGAATTCACGATCCACGTGGTTCCAAATAACAGCGCCATTTTGCTGACAATCTGGGCCTCGAGCAAAAGGAATCCGGCGCCGAGAAAGAAGAAGTGCCAACGCGTAGATCGCAGCCCAGCGCCCGTGTCGCGCAGCAGCATCCAGCAGAGAATGACTAGCGCCACAGAGATGATAATCACCGATGCCGGCAGCCCAGGTTCATGCTGGTAAAAATACGGCCAGTCATCCGTGGTAAGCGATGCCGGCGACATCTGAAAATCGTTGTGCTTTGCTACGTACGCAGCAAGCCGCCTGTCCGAGAGCGCTTCCTGAATGTGGTGCTCCGAGCCGCTGATGAAGAATCGCCCGCCAGTGGTGTACGCGATGTACGAAGAATCAGCCTCAAGCTGCAGGGGGGCATGCCCGAAGACGGATTGCAAAAGTCCGTACAGCCGCCCGGCAATCCACGGTGTGTCAACTTGGAACTTGATGATGAAGATTCCGTCTGCCTTCAGCAACTTCTTGGCAGCCTGCAGAGCTTCGAGCGTGTAAACGTAATTATCTATTCGGATGTTCGAGAAATGGGAGCTAGTGGTATGTGAGTCGAGCAGTGAAAATACGATTAAGTCGAAACGATCACTGCTGTTTTGCAGATAGCTTCGTGCATCATCCTGCGCCGTGCGAACCAGAGGTGAACCGTAAGGATTTTCCGGATGTAGTTTCCTCCCCAGTGCCAGAATCAGGGGATCAATTTCAACCGCGGTAACGTGCCTGGCGCCATTCCGTACAGCAGCAGCTACGTCATTGCCCATTCCAGACCCCAGCACCAGCACGGATGGCGGCTGCGGGAAAAAATGATAAGGAATATTGTAGGCGTTCCATTCAACAGGTACGCTCTCAAACAGCTCCGGATGAGCCTTTACAAATTCAGGCGAGAGGTCGAGGATTTGCTGATACCAGCTATCGTTCGTGCTAAGTTCGTAGCCGACAGGCTCACCACTTATCTCCCGCCGAATCAATGTCAATTTTTGATAGGGCGACCAATACGTGCTGCGGTCTTTTCCCGGGTTGATGCTCAACAAGCCCAGGCAGAACACAAACGCAATAGCAACCCCCCACCGCAGAGTTGGGACGCGCCAAAGCAGTCCGGTCAATATCAGACCCGCCACCAGGAACCACGTAATTGGAGGCTGATAAAGAAAACACAGCAAGGTGTAGAGAATGATGCCAGCTAAGCTTGCGATCACGTTTACCGAATAGGCGGTAATCCCGGTGCCGTTATTTTCGAGGTACCAACCTACAAGCTGCCCAAAGGGGATAAAGATGAAACAGATCAGCCCAAAGAACGGAACGATAACAGCCAAGGCAGCGGCCAGAAGCGGAAAGGAAAATTCAGAGGGAACGCCCCAGACATGCACTTGCGAGCTTGCGCCCACGTACGCCGGAATGACAGATATGAAAACCCGCAGGCTGTCCCAGGGAAGCTTAATAATTAGAGTAAATGTCAGCAACGGGACGACTATCAGAAGCAGGTTGACGCGGCGGCGGCAGAGATAACATCCCAATCCGAAGCCCAGAAAGCACGCGATCAAGACAAAGTTCTTGAAGTATGCGAAGACCCGGATCTCGGACGAAATCTAGCGAATCATCAGCAGCTCGAAAAAGAGTGAGAGCAAACTCCACAAAGCCAATCTCCACCATGAGAAGGCCCCCAAATCCTGGGGCGACAACTCCCATTTGCGGGACCATCGTCTGCAAATGCCGCCTGTGCCCGGCGATACTGGATGAAACAAGCCCACCAAATACGCGTTTGCGACGATCCCGAGAACCACAACGCCGAAAAACGCCTCATGTAAGCTCAAGTTTGTAAGCTGATTATTGGCTCGGCTTTGCCCCCAGGCCGCTTCAGTCCAACAGAGTAAGCCTCCGGCGCAAGCCACCAAGTCGCGAACGCCTCGGAAGCGCGGATTGCTGTTGAGGGACGGAAGAGATCGATTCACCGCCCAGCCCCTTCTCGACCCATTGGCATGTATCCCATCAAGCGATTCTGACTGCATATCCATGGCTTGTTCCTGCCGGCAATATTCGCGGGCGGTTCCGCGCATAGAAATACCAACCCACCCAGACGAGACTGCTCCAGAAGTAAATCCCTGTCGCAAAAGGAATCTTGAAGGAGAGGATGAACAGCAATAGCGCGTTCAGAAGCGCAAACAAGCCGATCGACACACGGGTCATCACGGTTGTGTTTTCGCGAGCCTCGTACACCCAGACCGCAGCTTGCAGCATTGCAGGCAGCAAGACCACTTCATCCGTGAGCCACGCATACGGGGTGGTGAGCACTGAGACTACAAGCAGTGGCAGCCCGTGCTCGCGCCAATTCCAATTCGCTCGATGCTTCGCGAAAAACCACACGCACCAAGTCACGCCCAAAACCATCGGCAGGAATTGCACCCAAAAATGGCGGCGAAAAAACAGGGCGCGCAAGACTCCGCTGAGCGCCGGGATGAACATATGATCCACCGCAGCCTGGGGCAGCATCGCGCGGTAATGGTGAAAGATTGCAGGATCGAATAGCAGGGGAATTACAAGCGCCAAAGCAAAAGCGGTTGCGAAGCCTGCGGCGAGCGCCAGTTTGCGCCGGGTCAGCACCCACAGAAACAGAGCGAGCCAGAACAGCGCAAGCAGATGTGGTTTCGCAAACGGCAGAACCAACGCCGCGCCAGCAAGAAATGGATGGTCACGTTCCAGCAGCAGGAAAAATACCAAGCCGAGCAGGAGCACAAGCCCCATCTGCGCTGCCACTAGGCAGGCCGGAACCGGTGCAAACAGGTATCCCACCATCCAGAACAGATTTTGCGGAACGCCGCTCCTCCCGTACATCCTCCAGCAAAGCCGCATAGATACGATGAGCGCGCCCACAGAAATTGCCAGCCATAGTGCCCATCCCCACAGCGGGTTCATAAGCCCGAGCGGCAAAATCATGAACAGCGACCAGGGCGGGGTCAGCAACACCAGAGGCTGATCTTCCCTGTAGCCGTGACCTCGCTCAACTTCGAATATGTGGTCAATGTCGTATGGGTTCTGCCGCTGTAGAAGCAGGCGGGAAACGGTCCAGTATTCAATCGAATCCCGTCGGCCCACGTTGGCCTGAATACTCCGGCTGTGACCGATCAAAACAAATAGAACAGCGGCAGCCAACAGCACGCGAACGAGAACTCTGATGACAGTTCTATGCATCACTCCCCGATACATTCGGCATCACTCAGATGTGAGGCATGATCAATGTCGGAACAGGTGTGACAGCCAAAGCGGCCGGTTAGAGCACTGAAAGTCCTCATTACGACCTCCCGTCGAGTTGCACCCCTTACCGTTTTTGGCACAATTTTTGTTCACCGGAATCGGCGGGAGATGCTTATTAGTGGCGAACTGTTGTGGTGAGCATATTGGCTGCCATTCTGGCGGCGGTTCAACAAGGATCTGGCTAAGCCGCCATCAAACGGGCGCCGTTCAGGGCGTCGGGCGTCGCGCCGAGCCGGTGTAAACAAGAGTATCCACCTTCTCGCTGACGGTTTCCTGAAAGTACCACGTAGGGAAAAGGGTTTCTCTTGTTCCAGCCGGTGCCGATAGAACCCGAATCGACAACTTATGTCACTTCGCCGACAAACCTTCTATTTTCAGACTATTATCCGCTGGCACTTTGGTGGGGGCCGCGTACAGACATTTTGGCCTGTGACTTGCCTATTGATACAGCGTTCGGTGAATCCCATCGCGACCCCACGCTGCTGGGAATTTTAACCAGCGAAAATCCAAGGAGAAAATAATGAAAAACCTGATTCTCGAGTCCCTGAATCGCTTGCACAACGACGAAGCCGGTCAAGGCATTGTGGAGTATATGCTGATTATCGCTCTGGTGGCCTTTGCCGCAACAGCAGGCATGAGCAGCCTGGCCAGCGGTGTAAACAGTGCGATGACTAAGATCGGCAGCATTCTCGGCGTCTACATTAAGTAATAGTGCCGAAAACCCAACCCAGCTCTATTTTGCCCATTCGGCGCAACACGAGTGGTGCAGAGAACCGTGGTTCATTTTGCCCAAAGGGGGATATAGGTGCAAATGATTAACCAGCTTCAAAATGCCGTGGTTCGTCTTCACAAAGACGAGGCCGGTCAGGGGATTGTGGAGTATATGCTGATCATCGCTCTGGTGGCCTTTGCTGCGACCGCAGGAATGAGCAGCCTGGCCAGCGGTGTGAACAGTGCCATGACCAAGATCGGCAGCATTCTCGGCGTGTATATTCAGTAACGCCAACTGTCTTGCTTCCCCTCGCCTCAGCGGCGCTGGGCAGGCAAGACGGGCACATTTGCAAAAAACTGGCCCTCCCTGCTAACTGCCAGCCACTCAGATCACACAGATTACCTTCGTGAGCACTCGTGGAGAAATATCTTTTGATCGGTGCCTTGATCGTGGCTATTGTAGGAGCAGCAAAAGACCTTCATGGCAGACGGATTCCGAATTTGCTGACCTACAGCGGACTCTTGTCAGGACTGGCGGTGCGCCTTGTAGTGTCCGGTTGGCCAGGACTAAAGGGCGGAACTGCGGGTGTGGTGCTGGCAGGAGGAGTTTTCTTTGTGCTCTTCGCGCTCGGCAGTGTGGGTGGCGGCGATGTGAAGTTGATGGCCGCAGTTGGAGCATGGGCAGGAGTGGCGCAGGTAGTCACCATCTTGCTCGCGGCTTCGATTATCGGTGGAGTGATGGCTGCGATTTGCGTGTTGTCTCGTAAACAAGTTCGGCCAACGATTTTGAATACAGTTGAGTTGATACGTCATCATTTGACTTCTGGTCTTCAGCCCCATCCGGCGCTGAACGTTCGACGGGAGAGCACACTGCGACTTCCCTACGGACTGGCGATTGCGATGGGCACGTTATATTGTGTCGCGAATGTTTTCTGGTGGAGGTGATTTACGGGCGTACAACGAGTATTGGTTGCTTTCCTGATGGCTGCGCTGTTAGCCGCTGGCGTTACGTTCTTTTTCAGCAAGAAACTCAACGCACGTCGTGCTTCGCGTGCTACCACCCAGATCATAGCCAGCAGTGGCGAGTTGCCATCAGGCATCACACTGGCCGCAAAGGATGTCACGTTGATTGATTGGCCGGCTGACGTGCCGCTGGGGGGCTCCTTCAACAAAGTCGACGATGTTATTGGACATCCGCTGTTGTATGCGCTCGGACCCAGGGAGCCCATTCTGAAGCGGAATCTTGGCGTCGAGGGAGCTGGTATTGGCCTAGCGGGTCGAATACCCCCCGGAATGCGGGCCACCGCTGTGCGCTCGAATGAAATCGTAGGAGTTGCCGGCTTCCTGTATCCAGGCTCTCACGTGGATGTGTTGGTCACTTACACGCCTCCGGGCAGTAACAATGTGCCGGTTACCCAGACCGTACTTCAGGACGTTGAAGTCCTAACGGCAGGGCAGACTAGTGAGCCCGATCCTCAGGGAAAGCCTCAGTCAGTGAGCGTCGTTACTCTTTTAGTGAATCCCGAGGATTCACAGAAGCTGCAGCTCGCCAGCATGCAAGGCAATATACAGTTTGTCTTGCGGAGTGGAGTGGATCAGAAGAATGTGACTCTGAAGCCCACCCGCTTGGACCAGTTGGTAGCATCAGAAAAACCTCCGGTTGTCGCGCCTCCCTCGACCAAGAAAGTACCAAGGCGTGCAGCAGACCCTCCCAGGCAGATGTACGTCCTGGAAGTGATCGAAGGCACCAAACGAAGCGTAGAGAAGTTCTGAGCACGCAGTTTGACTTGTTAGTGAGGACAAATGAACAGTTCGACGACACGAATCTTAGCCAGCGTCTTTCTGGCCATCGCAACAGGTTTGGCGACTGCGCAGACGCCGGCACAACCACAGGCCGCTCCTCAGCAGCCTGCCAGCCAGCAGCAAGCCACGCCGCAGCCGCAGGCCGCACCTCAACAAAATGCGCCGCCTCAGCAGCCGAGCACGGCCCAGCCGCAAACCTCGGCACAGCAGAATATAAGCTCTGAAGGTCAGGCCTTGCACATTTTGGTCGGCAAGTCGGTGGTGGTGAATGTGCAGGCGCCCATCACGCGAGTGTTATCAAGCAACCCGGCGGTAATCGAGACCCTAGCCACTTCTCCGACGGAGATCGTTGTGGAAGGCCGAGCCGCCGGATCGAGCAGCCTGATCCTGTGGGATCAGTCCGGGCGCTCGCAAATGCTGGACGTGATCGTGGACGTTGATGTTTCAGGTCTGCGCAGCGCGATTGAACGAACCTATCCTGACCAGCACATCGACGTGCAGGCCGATGGCGGCCGGCTGATTCTGACCGGCAAGGTTACCGATCCGAAGATGATTGAGGATTTAGCTAAGATGTCTGGGGTGTATTCGAACCAGATCGTGAACTCGCTGACCTTGGGCATTTCTCACGACCGCCAGGTGCTACTCGAGGTCAAATTCGCCGAAGTAGACCGGACCAAGTTCGCGCAATTTGGAGTGAATCTTCTATCAACAGGAGCGGGCAATACGCTCGGCACGACCACGACGGGACAGTTCGGAGGATTTGGTCCGCAGCATATCACTGATATAGCTGGTCCCGGTACACACAGTGGTACATTTACGACGGACCAGACCCTTAACAACGTGCTGAATATCTTCCTGTTCAGATTCGATATTCATTTTGGAGCGGTGATTCAGGATCTCGAGCAGAAGAGTGTGCTCCAGATTCTCGCCGAGCCGAACTTGATGGCACTGAATGGCCAAAAGGCTACATTCCTTGCAGGAGGGGAGTTTCCGTTTCCACTAGTTCAACCGGGGAATGGTTTTACGGCTGTGACGATTCAATTCAAGCCCTTCGGTGTGAAATTGGATTTCACCGGCAACATCTCGAATGATGGGACAATTCGGCTTCATGTCGCTCCTGAGGTGAGCACGTTGGATTTCACCAATGCTTTGGCAATACAAGGGTTCACCATCCCAGCCATCTCGACGCGTCGTGCAGAAACGGATATCGAGCTGAAGGATGGCCAATCATTCGGGATCGCCGGGCTCCTGGATAATCGAGCGCAAGCTCAACTGAATAAAATTCCCGGGATCGGCGATATACCCGTGCTCGGGCAGTTATTCCGGTCGAGAAACATCAACAAGAGCAAGACGGAACTGCTGGTATTGGTGACACCCCACATCATCGATCCTGTGCATACAACAACTCCTCCCCCCGCCAATCCTAATCTTTCCGTCCCCTTTCTCGATAAGCCGAAGTTTGACGAGCCCATGCCGGGACACAACAAAACTGAATCAGTGCCTTCCCCGGCTCCGAGCGCAAAATGAGTTCAATGACTTCGAACAACCCACTTCGGGCATCGTCATTGCGAGACAGTATTCCGCCGGGTGAGCCGCTGTCGCTAGTCAGTGTCTGCCTGGACAAGGATACGTGGGGGATCCTGAAGCTTTTTACCGATTCCACAGCGATGGTCCGGCTGCAAAAACATCTGAGCGACTACCGTGTCAACGATCACGAATCCGTCCTCGAATGGATTGGAGATCCCCCGCCCGATATCTGCCTTCTGGACTTCGACAGCGATCGCCGCAGTGCAGCTATGGTGGCGGAAACAATTCACTCCGATGCGCCTGAAACGGCAATCTTTGCGGTGTCGTCGCAGTCGCAGCCTGATTTAATCATTCAGGCGATGCGCAGCGGTTGCAGCGAATATTTGCTAAAGCCGCTCGATCCCGAGCAGCTCCTCAACGCGGTGGCACGGGTCGGAGGCCGGCGGAAGGAAAAAAGGGAAAGTGATCGCGCCCAGATGTTGGCCTTTATCGGTGCAAAGGGTGGTTGCGGTGTCACTACGCTGGTTACGCAACTGGGAGCCTTGCTGGCCAGTTCCTGCAGTCGGAAGACGCTGGTCCTCGACCTGCACTCCGATTTTGGCGATGCCGCGCTTTACCTGGGATTGACCAAGTATCGCTACCATTTTTTTGAGCTGGCAGAGAACACGGACCGCCTCGATGCTGACCTGCTCCAGAGCTTCGTCTTGCACCACTCGAGCGGTCTGGACTTGATCCCTGCGCCCCACGGGACTGAACCGGCCCACCGAATGGCGCCTAGTGCTCTGAACCACGTAATCGACTTTGTCCGCTCCCGCTATGACTTCATTCTGGTCGATCTGCCCCCAGGACTGAACGATGAGAATCTGGAACTGCTTCGGCATTGCGATCAAGTAAACGTGGTAACCGTTGCAGAAGTTTCAGCCCTGCGCAACGTCGTCCGGCAGACGGATTACTTTACACGGAAGCACATTAGCGCTGACCGAATCAAGATAGTGTTGAACCGGCACCAGAAACGTGCCTTGATCACCGAAGCGCAGATTGAGAAAAGCATCGGGCAGAAGATTTTCTGGAAGGTGCCGAATCAATACGTTCACGTGGTGAAGACGATTAGCGGCGGTGATCCGGAGAGCCAATTACCCACGTCGGATGTGGCAAAGAATTTGCATGATTGGGCTGCAGCTATCGGCAGGAAGAGTGGCGCAGACGAGAAAAAGAAAGAAGGACGCGGGCTGCTAGGTTTTTGGAACCGCTGATCGAAGGGTGAGCAGGGGGAATCATGGGTGATTTGAATCATGTAGTTTCGTCGTTATCTGTCGCGGCTGTCCCCATTGCCGATAATGGGAAAAAGGCAGGACTGAATTTTAAGGTTTACCAGGAGCTGAAATCGAGTGTCCACCGCGATCTGCTTAATAAGATCGATGTGGAGAAAGTTGCGACGGTGCGTGACGAGCGTACCCGCAGCCAGGCACTGCTGGTGATTCAGGATCTTGTCGCCAACCTTCAGACGCCGCTGAGTGGTAGAGAGAGAGAGCGGCTGTCGTTGGAAGTTCTGGATGAGGTCTTCGGCTTAGGGCCCCTGGAACCGCTTTTGCAGGACCCAGGTATTAACGACATCCTGGTGAATGGGCATAAGCAGGTCTATATAGAACGGGCTGGGGTTTTGGAAGAAACTAACATCCGCTTCAAAGATGATACTCATTTGATGCACATCATCGACAAAATTGTCTCGGCTGTCGGCCGGCACGTGGATGAGTCCTCGCCAATGGTCGATGCCCGCCTGGCGGACGGCTCGCGCGTGAACGTGATCATTCCGCCGCTCGCTATCGATGGCCCACATCTTTCCATCCGGCGTTTTGGCCACATTCCAATTTCAGAAGAAGACCTGCTGAAAAATCAAACGCTCACCCCGCCGATGCTGGAGCTCATAAAGGGTGCGGTTCGATCCCGCTTGAACGTTGTCATTTCTGGCGGAACGGGCGCTGGCAAAACTACTTTGTTGAATGTGCTTTCCGGCTACATTTCTGACAAGGAGCGAATCGTCACCATCGAAGATTCAGCCGAGCTGATCATGAAACAGCGGCACGTGGTCCGGCTCGAGTGCCGCCCAGCGAACGTCGAAGGTACAGGAGCGATTAAGCAGCGGCAGCTTGTGATCAATAGCCTGCGTATGCGCCCTGATCGAATCGTCGTTGGCGAGGTCCGCGGTGAAGAAGCGTTGGATATGTTACAGGCCATGAACACAGGCCACGACGGCTCTTTAACCACCGTCCACGCGAATAATCCCCGCGATGCAGTGGCACGAATGGAAACGATGGCTCTCATGGCCAACCTAAATCTTCCGGAAAAGGCGGTACGCAGACAGATCGCTTCCGCAATCACGATTTTAATCCAAGTTGCCCGCATGAGTGACGGAAGTCGGCGGGTCACCCACCTCACCGAGATAACGGGAATGGAGGAAGATATAGTCAGTATGCAGGATGTTTTCCTGTTTGAGAAACAAGGCATTTCACAGGATGGTCGTGTGATGGGGACGTTCACCGCTACCGGAATCCGGCCGAAATTTGCGGATCGGCTGAAGGCTTCGGGAATCGACGTCCCGGCTTCGATATTCGAACATTCGCTATACGTGCAGCGCTGAGGACCCAAATATGGCCGTGGTAATACTTTTCGTGCTGTTGCTACTCTCCAGCTTTGGGGTATTGCTATATTTCTTGAAACCTACACCGACTGAATCGGCCGTTGAGCAGCATCTGGAGAGCATCAAAGGTAGCCGTGGCCTTGCGGTGGCGCCGGACGGAACTACAATTCTGAAACAGGCTCCGCTGAGTTCGAATCCGATGTTGGACGAACTGATACGCCGGATTCCCGGTTCCTTAGGCCTGGCAAGGTTAATCAAACAAGCTGGAAAGTCATGGCAGGTTGGCACCGTTCTCGCTTCTTCAGTCATTGGACTGGTCTTAGGCACTTGGATTGCCTCGTTCTTCATGCCTACGGACGTACTTAGCACAGTGGTGGGTATTTTTTTGAGCGTTTCTCCAATTCTCTATCTCTACATCATGCGTGAGATAAGGTTCCGAAAATGCGATGGGCTGGTGCCCGAGGCGGTTGACCTGATGGCGCGCGGGCTGCGCGCCGGTCACGCCGTATCGGCCGTGATGGAAATGGTAGGCCAAGAGATCGCCGAGCCTCTTGCCGGCGAGTTCCGCGCTCTATCCGAGGAGCAAGCCCTTGGTCTCCCGCTCCGGGATGCCATGCTAAATTTGATCGAGCGCCTCCCCCGCGATGACATGCGCCTCCTGGCGACGGCCATACTTTTGCAAAAAGAGACCGGAGGAAACCTGGCGCAGATACTGGACAAAACTGCAGCCCTAGCCAGAGAACGGGCCCGGCTCCGCGGGCAGCTGCAGATTTACACGGCGCAAGGTCGGATCACTGGATGGATTCTCTGTATTGCCCCTTTCATCATGTTTGGGCTAATCAGTACCGTCAACTGGAATTACGAGAAAATGCTCTTCACCGATCCGACAGGCATTCACATCGTCTATTTTGGTGCGGTCTTGATGATCGTGGGTATTCTCGTCATTCGCAAGATTATTGATATCAAAATTTGAAATCATGACACCGATGACAATACTGCTCGCACTGGCGTCGTTCGTAGGCTTTCTATTGCTTCTTCTCATGATGTTGCCGCACTCATCGGCCCAAAGCGCGTTGCTGGAAAAGGTTACGCGTGACTTGCGAGCCGGCGGAGAACCAACGGAAGGCCGATCATGGCGCTTGCTCGTAAGTACAGATTTCATGGCAAGACCTTTTGCCGCAATCCGCAAGCTGATGACGCCCAAAGCCGATCCGGCGCTTGTCCGAAGACTCATGCTGGCGGGCTACAGGAAGCCGGCCCATGCGGACATTTTTCTTGGCGCACGGCTTGCGCTTCCTGCCATACTCGGTTTTCTGGTGGTCTTGCTGCCCACTGGCAATGTGCTGTTTTTTTTCTTTCTCACAATTATTATTGCTTTTTTCATTCCAGACTTCTGGCTTTCTCGTGCCATCAGCAAGAGGAGAGAAAAAATTCGTTTGGGCCTTCCCGATGCTCTCGACCTGCTCTCAATTTGCATGGAAGCTGGACTGGGCTTGGATCAAGGGATCGTACGCGTGGGGCAGGAACTTCACGTCAGCCGCCCCGAATTGAGTGAAGAACTACTCCAGATCAATTTTGAACAGCGCGCTGGAGTACCGCGCCTTGAAGCGTGGAGAGCTTTCTCGGATCGCGTCGATCTCGAAAGTGTCCGGTCTTTTGTGGCTATGTTAATCCAGACCGACCGCTTCGGCACTCCGCTTTCCAAGTCGCTGGGGAATTTCTCAGATGCTTTGAGAACGCAACGTCGACAGCAGGCAGAAGAAGCGGCAGCGAAGACAACGATCAAGCTTGTGCCACCGTTGGTGTTCTTTATTTTTCCGAACATTGCGATCACAACCGTGATGCCTGCAGTAGTGACAGTGTTTAAGAATATCGGACATATCGTCGAGTGATTAGAACAACAGAAGTTAAATCCCCGAGGAGATGAAAAAGCATGGACAACGTCACACTGATTCGAGTCGTATCCGGAATTCTAGCAGTCGTCGTTCTTGTCATTCTGATCTACAGGATGAAGAAAAAGGCTCCGCGATAACGGAAACCGGGCAAACAAAGCTTCAACACCCATTGAAGAAGGCATTCATGGCTCAAAGAGATCGCTACGTATTTGTGTACAACAAGACGAAGGAAACTTTTCTTGCCTTTCGGGTTAAGATCGCCGACTCGATCTTCAGCCGGCTGATCGGCCTGCTGGGCAGGCGATCTCTTCAGCCTGACAGTGGGGTATGGATTTGCCCCGCCAACGCGATTCACACCATCGGGATGCTGTTCTCGTTCGATCTGGTACTGATCGACAAGGACTTCAAAGTTGTCGGTGTACGTGAACTAGTTCGGCCTTTCAAGATTACCCGGCCGAATTTTCGCGCGGAAAGCGTGCTGGAGCTTCCCTCGCATAGCATCTTCAGGAGCCGCACCGAGGTGGGGGATCAGTTGGTGATTGAGCGCTACGAAGCCAAGAAGTGTCCCCAAGCTCAACCGGCGGAAATTCCCGAAGTCCAGCTGGCTTCGAGTCCGGCGTCAAGTCAGCAGGTCGAGAACAGGAAGCAGATGATCATGTAGGTGGGCCTTCTAGCCCCCGCTTCGCACATGCTCAGCCGAGCTTTTGCCCAAAAGGCAGTGGGCGGTTTACGGTAAGCGCTCCGGGCTGATACGGGCGTGCGGATGCGTCCCGTTATAGAAGCGGCGGTCGCCAATGCCCGGTTCGTGTGAGTAACAAGGCAACACACTGTTGCGTTTCTTGCTGATCGAGTCTCGAAAGCTCCGGGACCCCATCTGCTGATGATCGGTTTCAGTTTCCTGGTGTCCTGGTCTGTGGTTCGACAGCCGGAGAGGACGAATTGCAAGTGTGATGGCGAAGATCGGATTTTATTCCTATTCGATCTACCTCTGGCATCTCTGCTTGGCTTTTCCTTTTGTGTGTCCTTCTTCGCGCGCTCTGCGCTGGCTTTCTGGATCGCGATGGTTCTGGCCATCACGTTCGGGATTGTGATGTCAGAGCTGATCGAGATTCCCGTGCTGCGCTGGCGTGACCGCCTGTTTAGAGAACTTCGGCAGGTATGGACAGCTTAGGCTCGGCGACGGTCAGTTTCTGATGGCGCAACGGCACGGGCACCTTGGAAGGCGAGACACAAGACAGCAAACAATCCTACCATGTAACCTAGAGCAACCTACTTCCTACAAGAGTAACTTGCGCGTTAACGTCCCGGACTTTCTGATTCGGTAATTCTGGCGATGGTTAGGGTGAGCCGAGGTCTGCTCGGCCATGCAAATCTTATGTGCGGCTCTCAGTGGGGCGGCATGATGCAGACTTACAATAAGGCGCATCCGCACGCTGCGGCTCGAAACCCGCCGCCGGAATGCTGAGCAGGCGATTACATTGGTGCATTGACAGCGTGACCCGACAGATTCAGAATCCCGACTGCCCACTGGAGTAGTGAAATGAAAAGACTGCAGGTCATCCCTGAAGTCGAGCCCCGCACGGCAACTCTCGCGTCACCATATCCGTACTGGATCACCATCTGTCTCGGCGCGTTCCTGTTATTCTCCCTCCAGCTCGTCACCGGCAAATACTTTCTGCCCTGGTTTGGCGGTACGCCGGCGATGTGGACCACCTGCATGTTTTTCTTTCAGGTTTTGCTGCTCGCTGGTTACGGCTATGCCCACGGCCTGGCGAGTCGCGTGGGAGCGCGTTCCCAGGCTCGATTACATGCTTTCCTCCTGTTAGGATCCCTGCTGGTGTTCGCTGGCTTGGCTACAGCGTGGAAGTCGCCGCTGTTGCCCAGCGTAAGCTGGCGCCCACTCGACAGCGAGCATCCAGTTTGGCATGTCATTCTGCTCTTAAGCGTCAGTGCTGGCTTGCCGTACTTTGTATTGTCAACCACCGGACCACTCCTGCAGAGCTGGTTTGTGCGCACTCATCCTGGAGCTTCTCCTTATCGCCTGTACGCGCTCTCGAATCTCGGATCGTTGCTCGGGCTGCTGAGTTATCCCTTCCTGGTAGAACCGTGGCTGCCATTACGCATACAAGCGCGCGTGTGGAGCCTGGGGTTCGTCTTCTACACCGTCGCGTGCGCTTACTGCGCCGGGCAAGTGCGGCATAATTCCACCGCGGATAGCGTTCGTCAATCAAACAAAGAAGAAACGCTCGATGTTCCCAGCGTTTCGGATCGTCTGATCTGGGTCGGTTTAGCGGCAGGCGCTTCTGTCATGTTCCTGGCCACTACTAACCAGATTTGCCAGGAAGTGGCCGTGGTCCCATTCCTGTGGGTTATACCGCTGAGCATTTACCTGCTGTCGTTCATCATCTCGTTCGATCGCGCAAAGTGGTACTCACGAACCGCATTCCATGCGGCATTTTTCATCGGGATCTTCCTGGCGTGTTGCCTGCTAAACGGCTGGGTCAGGAATCGAATCCTCCTGCAGATTGCCATCTATAGCGCGATCCTGTTTGTAAGTTGTATGGTCTGCCACGGAGAGCTGGTGCGCCTGAAGCCTGGCCCTCGCGATCTCACGTCGTTTTATTTAATGGTAGCGCTCGGCGGCGCTACTGGAGGAGTACTGGTCGCGCTGGTGTTCCCTCACATCTTTAGCGCGTTTTGGGAGTACCAGTTTGGCCTCTGGCTGTGTGCGATTCTGCTGTTTGTGGTATTGATGCGCGGCCGTGACTCCTGGCTTTACTCGGGCCGCTGGGCTCTTCCCGCACTGGCTCTCGCTGCAGCTATACTGCCGGGAATAGGTTCATTGCCTTCGCATTCGGAAGGGCTGTTCGGCAAGTTCTTCCCGGTCTTGCCATTGCTCGCCGCTCTATATGTGCTGAACCGCTGGGGGCAGCGCGGATACAACCCATCTCGATTCAGAGCCGTGCCCCTCTATTCCGCTGCGTTTCTCACGATGCTAGCCATCGTGCTTTGGTTGAGCGCGCAGGACGAGGTCCGCGGCACCGCCTGGAGGGCACGCAACTTTTACGGCGTACTCACGGTGCGAGAGTTAAACGCCGAATATCCGGAAGCCCGCGCCTATTCTCTTCATCACGGGAGAATCGCGCACGGCTTCCAGTTTCATGCTGGCGACCGGCGGACGCTTGCCACGGGTTACTATGGGCTCACCAGTGGCGTAGGACGTGCGTTGCTCGAAGTTCAGCGATCACATCCTGCCGAACCTGTGCGGATCGGTGTCATTGGCCTCGGAGTTGGAACTTTGGCGGCCTACGCGCGACCTGATGACTACGTGCGCTTCTACGAGATCAACCCGGACGTAATCACTGTTGCCAACGATGAACGGTATTTTACTTATCTGAAGGACTGTGCAGGGAAGGTCGAGCTAGTGCTCGGCGATGCTCGCCTGTCAATGGAATCGGAAGCTTTACGGAGAGATTTCCAGCACTTCGACCTGTTTGCAATTGATGCCTTTAGCGGCGATGCAATTCCGCTTCACCTGCTCACCAAAGAGGCGTTTCAGATTTATCTCGCGAGCCTCAACCCGGACGGCGTCATCGTGGTACACATTACGAACCGACATCTGGATCTCCATCCAGTTCTACATACGGTTGCCGGGCATTTTGGGCTGCATTACGCTGATCTTCATACCGATGGCGATGGCGATGTGACCACGCGCAGTGATTGGGTGTTGCTCTCGCGTGACCCGGCTTTCCTTGACCGTGTGCTCAGCCCACAAGAGAGAACCGCCAAGGATCTCGCGTTGAGTTCGATAGGCCTGCCTTTGTGGACGGATGACTATAGCAATCTGTTTCGTGTGTTGAAGCCGTGAATGGCCGCTAACACTTCCTGCTCGGCAAGATGCGAGGCAGTGGGAAGTGCTTTTTAGCGCTACGAAGCCAAAAGTCCCCATCCTGAGCCGGTGAAGATTCCCGAAAAGTGCAGCTGGTTTCGAGCCCGGCACCAAGTCACAAGGTCGGAAGCAGATGATCATGTAGGTGGGCCTTCTACCCTGGCCTCCTTCGTACATGCTCGGTCGAAGTTTGGCCCAAAAAGCAGTGGGCGGCTTAGTCTGAGGCGGACCGGGCGATAGGCTCACGGTTCGTCAACGAGTGTCTGGCGTTTTACAATAGCACCGCAGCATCCCGTTGCCGCTGTATAAACGGTTTCCAGCTCCAGCCAAATCAGTGCTTCTGTTCTAGAATGACAAGGGTTTCTTTGGGATAGTAGATGAGAACACCGCTGCCCCTGCCATCGGCGGGAATGGAAGTGGCGCTTAGGAATACGTAGCCAAGACGAACCTGCGAGCCTGGTGCTCGGTTCAATAGCTCTCCCGCCAGCTCTATCGCGGTCCTCACCGGCCTGCGATCGACAGCGTTAATTACATCGCCGACGTGCAGTCCCGCTTTTTCCGCTACGCCATCGCGCACAACTCCTGTGACCTCAGCTCCAACATTCACCCTTGTGCTGGCCACAATACCTAAAGAGGGGACCGTCACGGAGGAACCCGATGTTGGTCGAGGCAACCCCGTGAGCTGCGTATCTTTGATCGTATTGGCACCATTCGCCGTCAAGAGAACTGTCGCAGCTCGTGGCAGCATCGATAGATCAATCATCGTGTCCCCGTCGGTATACACGGAAAATGCAGTGCCGGGTGGAATAGCGGTTTCCTCACCCTTTTCGAATAACCACAAGGCCGCTATGGGAGCTCCGAGCACCGCAGTACTTACGACGACTTCGGCCGTCGTCTCTGCGGTTTTCCCCTTTGCTTTTTCCCCGTGGCTGCCGCTGGCGAGAATGTGTTCGCCCGTCACAGCCTCCACATATTTGAGGGTCAGCGCAACGTTGCCACGCCTGCCCATGCTGCGCGCCTCTTTGACTCGGCTTATCTGTCCAACTGCGGAAGCGCCCTCTCGGATGACCACGTAGCCGTTCACTATGACGTCTCCGAGTACCTCCATTTGAACGTCGTCACCAACATGGGCCGTCTCACTGGAGATCTCGTTCATAGTTCGAACCCGCATCGCAGTGTTCGCGGGAACCTTGAAAAATCTTGGGGTACCGCTCGTTTGGTCTTCAGGGAAGGAGAACGGAGCCAACATCAATCCCGCAACGATGACGAGAATGCACTTCATACGGCTGTCCTTTCATTCCGGCTGGAACTGACCGAACGGACCAAAATTGCTCGGAGCATTCTTGACAGCTGATCGCAACCAGTCATTTGATCGCGAAGAGTCACCTGGGGGAGGGAACGCTAAGAACCTGAGTAATTTATACCCTATAAATCCCGAGCTCAAGTGAAAAGTAGGCAAGTGAGGAAGAACATCATTGTGGCGCGGGTCCCGGCGCCGAGGTGAGGAGAATGCTTGCATTCCTCGCTGATGGGGAGGTCAACGGGCAGTCGAGGTCTTCTTGCGGAAGGTGGTGTGTCGTCAACTTGCTTGCAGCTGAGAAGAAACGAGTGACAAACAAGAACGACAAAGAAACCACTTGACTCCGACCGGCCTTCTCATGGAAGGCGATTACGCTCAGAACCCGGCTGGTGAGCGCCATGTGGGGTCAAGCACGTTGACGGCCGCAAGCGCTCCGTCCGCAAATCACCCCAACATACCCAGACCCGCCCTAGCTTGTCGGACAGCCAGCCTCTGTCATAAGTGAGCAGCACGTCGGCGTTGTATTTGGGATCAGGATTCAAGTCCAGCCAGAGGAACACCATTGTGGTCGCAGTCTGTTGCCAGATGTAGCTCCGCTTTGGAAGCGATGTTTGCGCCAGATCATCCAGCTTCGTCGGCCATCGTTTAGTGGCGGCGTGGTATTCGTACATCGCAGACCCGAACACTTTCAGTTGAATCTGCATTGCCTGGTTCGCATCAATGGTGGGATCAAAGTAGTCCCAGACAAACCGGGCGAACCACAGAAGTAAGAACGCGCCCACAACAATGAAGATTTTCGATTTGACAGCTGCCATCTCTTCTTGCCTGTTACTCCTATTCCGGTCGACCGTTCCCATTTCGGGGATAAGCTGAGGATTTTCTCATGAACGAAATGATTTGGTTTGCGGGCAGTTGAGAAACTGGAGCGAGACACCATGCAAGCGCGCAAATGAGACCACAAACTAAGAGGGGCGGGCCAATGGTGCAGTAGGAATACTTCGCCAACCATCCGAGGCCGTGTCCCCGATGCACGCAAAGCCGTATTAGCACTTAATGAAGGTATGGCATCAGCGTTATTGCCTTGTGTTCGCCGACATTGTTATAGAATCATTTCAGCAATAAGACTCCGTTCGAGAAATATCTATTTATCGAAGGCTTCCACCGCCTGGTTGAAGGTCGCGGAATCAGCTACTTGCAACCGGGAATCGAGAAGAGGTTTGAGACTGTTGCTGCGGCAAGCGACCGTGCGGTCCCGCACGTCAGAACTTCGCGACGGTGGCGGTTCCTTTAGAATACCTGCGAAGCGCTGCGACAACTCCTGGGGCCCGAAGCACGGTCGCTAAGGGAGATATCATGAACACAAGTTCCAGTCCCTCGAACGCGAAAACTCTTGCGGCTGTCCTTCTTTTCGGCATGCTCGCAGGATGTGCCGGAGGTAGCAAATCTTCTTCTTGCACCAACTGTGTACCGCCGGTCAAGCCCGAATTTCTGTACACGACGGCATTGAACCAGATTGCGCTTTTCAATGTGGACACAACAAACGGAACCCTGACCCTACCCTTGGGCCTGAACGCTGGAACTTTTCCCGGACCAAACGACGCGGAAGGACTAGTAGCGGACCCGCAGTTGCGATTTCTGTTCGTTTCCGACTTCACCGGGAGCTTGGTGCGCGTGTTTAATGTTAATACCAGTAACGGGAGGTTGACCGAGGTGACCGGCTCGCCTTTTCCGCTTGATGCAAGCGGTCCGCGGGGATTGGTGACTGATGCCGGCGGAAAATTCCTTTTTGTCGCGGATTTCAACTCAAATGAGATTTCGGTATTCAACATAGGCTCAAGCGGTGCGCTCACGCGAGTGACGGGCTCACCGTTTTTTGTGGTTGGCGGATCAAGTCCAGCATTTCTGCTTCTGCATCCGTCAGGGAATTTCTTGTACGCCAGCAACCTGAATTCTCCTACGGGAGCTATTTCCGCCTTCTCCATCAATGCCACAACCGGCGCATTGACTCAGATTAGTGGCTCGCCATTTCCTACTGCGGGCAGTTCTCCCGGCCCCTCAATTATGGCGAGTGATCCCGCAGGCAAATTTCTGTATGTAAGTCTGGGGGGGACGGCAAACGCCAATAATCAGGTCGCGGCGTTCACGGTGAATTCCAGCACAGGCGCGCTCACTTCGATCGCCGGCTCGCCGGTTACTGTAGGTAGAGATCCTCAAGGGCTTGCGGTGACGCCCGATGGCAAATTTCTCTTCATCGCCAACTTTCTGGACAACACGATTTCCGCTTTCAGTATTGACGCTGCCAGCGGAGTCTTGACCCCGATCACCGGCTCTCCTTTCACTGCAAACAACGCTCCCTCCAGGGTTGTGATTGATCCGTCAGGAAAATTTCTCGATGTAACCAATAATGTTGGAGGGAACATCTCGGTTTTCACCATCAACGCTTCCACCAACGCTTCCACCGGATTGCTTTCTCCAATCGGGGGCTCTCCGTTTGGAACACTGATACAGCCGAAAGATCTGGTGATCGTGAAAATCCCGTAGCGTTTTTGAACGCTCCCGGGAACTCTAACCACCGTGCCAATAACTCGCACTTCAGCGCGGTTGACGATTCCATCAGTGCTGGGCACCGTGGGCAGGCAAGCGCCTGCCCAATAACACTTGTTTAGCAAATCCAGAGCATGTCATGTGACCTGCTCTTCGCCGCCAATCTCCATCAGTTCGTGGCCTGGCGCCTAATTGGCGGAGGCATTGGGACGGCGTCCGTCATATCGCCCAACAACACTGCCGAGATTGCTCCCACGCGAATTCGCGGCCGCTGCGTAACTCTCTACCAGTTGGGCATCGTTGTCGGAATTCTGACCCCGTGCCACGGAGTCACGTAGACTGCGGCTCCCGTGAACAGACCGCACGCCAGGACAGCAATGAGTTCAGCAATCTGACGCATTGTTCGCAAACTTCGGCTCATGAACTGAACGTTCGATGATAGGCAGGCGCGGATATTTCGGGAAACTGGGATCAGTGTCCGGTCTCCAATCCCGCTGTCTCGTCCCAGTCGTCAGGTGGCAAAGAAGCTCCCCAAATTTCCGTGGTTCATCCAGTTCGATCCCGCAGCGCATCGTGACATAGACAACCTGAGCCGCAGCCCGTTTATCGGTCAGATATACGTGAACCGAGATTCTCACTCCTCGTATTTGACGGTCTTGATCAAATTCTCCGCTTGATTTTGTCGAAAGACACGCGCGGCTCATGCGGACGCGCCTGCCGCAGTGAGGTGATGGATTCCGGCAATCGACACAGCGGTATCGGCGGCGGATGGCAACGCGAAGCCTCACTGCGAGCGCGGTTGCAGGAACTGGCGGCGAATCGAGTGCAGTCAGCCGTCAACGAACTCTCAGGCCGAATAACGCACGAGCAACTTGCAGACGCTGACCTGGGGAGGCACATCATTGGTAAACATCCCCACTGTTCTTAGCAAATTAAAATGTCCGGTTTTTGTAGCAAGTGAAATGTCCGCTTGGCGGGCGGCGAGGGTAGGCGAACATGCGAAGCATGGTTTCCTACACGTAGGCCGCGATGGAGCAGAGGGCAGTTAATTGGCTATCAATCGTACTTAGTTACCGGAGGCACACGACTGGCGTACCGAGCATCAACGGGAATCAGGATTGTAAGATGACGATGCTCGCCACGGCACCAGGCACGTTGCTGGATTCCTCTCTTTGGAGAATTTATGAAGAAGTTGTTTTCAGTCATGGCTCTACTCGCGGCATTGACCTTGTCATGTTTCCCCCAAGCGCAAATTCGGCTTTCAACAAGCGATCAAAAGCGTTTTGACAGTTATTACTCGCGCTGGCAGAGCTATCGTCAGACCAACAATCAGAGCCAGGTTCGCAGCATGGAAGGCCGAATGCAGGACGTGTATCGGCACTACGGCATTCCTGCGAATACTCCTTACGGCAACGTTGTCTCCGGGGGCGGCAGAACATGGGGTTCTGGAACCTGGAACGGCAATCGTACCACTGACCGCGATTGGGATGGAGACCGGGCTCGGGATCGGGACCGCGACCGGGATCGTGACCGAGATGACGATCGTGACGGACATCATGACAACGGGCGGCATCGCGGGTGGTACAAGCACCATCACGACCGCGACGAGGACCATGACAAAGATCACGACCAGGACCACGACCGCTAAATCGAAATGAATTTTGTCCTCTTTAGGGGCTGGTTCGGATTGAGCCAGCCTCGCCCTCTTGTTCGTTCGGTCATAAAACGCAATCGGTCGAAGCTCCTTCAGTGAGGCTCAGCACGGGATGCCGGTCGCGGGCCTCCCCTCGGCAAAGCTAGTCTTCCGCCCGCCCGCAAGCCGCCAAATGAGACCCAATCCGAGAACGCGACGTCGATAGCAAACAGACTGGCGTTGCACGCCGCCAAAAAGCGCGATTTGGCCGGGCTTTCTGGCGACCTGGCTGCTTGTCGAAGGGTGATAACTCCGCTAGCTCCAACGAGTATCTTCTGACCGCGAATGACGGGAGCACATGGGAGGTACGTAGCGACAATGTGTCGCTAGCCGATCATGTCGGCCATCAGGTGTCAGCCACGGGAGTCGTGACCAACGCGACCGCGCATAACCTGAAAGAAGACGCCAAGGATGCGGCCGCCGATGCACACATGAAAAAAGGCAATCCCGAGCACGGCCATATGAAGATCACTGATGTGCAGATGGTCAACGATGCGTGCCAGAAATAGTGCAGGGGGGTCAGCGAAGCACTGACGGACTCGGGCGCGCCGGTGGGTTACTACGGGGGCGTGAGCGGTCGGCAAGTGCTTGAATAAGGGTGCAAATGTCGCAAGCTTCGGGGAGTTCGATTGCGAAGAAAAAGGCCGCCAATTTCGACACATGTGGTCGAGTGGAATCAGTTCGTCCAAGGTCGCGGGAAACATCGTCGTCTGCTTCCCGCGCCTCACCCCGGATATACGCCATAAAAAGATGCCCCCGCTCCCGCGAGGGCATCTTCTCATTCCTTATCAGGGCCGCCTAGTGTTTCCTAACAGACTGAATTTCGGCGACCCTCTTGCTATGGCTGGCTGAAGCTAGTCCTGTCCTACCCGCCCCATCCCAGGCTTCGCGGTCCCCGCTGGCAAGCCCACCCTGTCGGTGAAGATGTCCTCGTCATGGGCGACGCCATTCAACGGGAACGGGTTGAGGTTGCGCGTGTCCGACCAGATGGGATGCGCCTCCGCTCCTACCTTCAGGATCAGTCCGCTGTAGTCGCCGTTGAACCCGGCTTGGATGCCGTCCGGAGGTGGAAAGACGGGCGAGACCACCTTGAAGTTGAATGGCGTGTTCAGGCCGGTTCCGCCAGACAGAACATAGTCGGAGTTTTTGGCTCCCACGCCGTTTTGACAGGGTGGGGGCGGTGTGACGGTATTCGTAAATAGTGGGATCACACCAGGGCATGGGTAGAAGCCGGCCTGCGGTACAGTGTTCTCCTTCGGCACCCGCTCAGTGCGGTAATAGCTCACACCCACCCGGTCCGTGCTCAAAGAGGGTGCAACCGCATCCGCGGCGAAATAGTGGTCGAGTCCCGAATCAGGGTTCACTGTTGCACTTATGCTCCAGGTATGGCCACCGTTGGTGGAGGTTGCGAGCTGGATGTCGAACTCCTTGTTGCGATAGTCCTGCCAGGTGGCGAACAGATCGCCATTGGCGGGATTCACGGCAATGCGGGGAAAATCATTGGTACGAATGAAGGCTCCGGGAATACATTCTTCCGGGCCGCGTCCGAAGTTGCACAAGGGTTCGCCCAGGATTATGTCGTCCCCTACCTTGACCGGCGGACCGCAGTTCAGGTGGGCCGTGCCTGCGGGAGAGCTTCCCAAGGGATGACAGACTACCCCTAGCTGCTGCCCGTTGGGATTGCTCGCCGCGGTGTTGCCGTTATTGAAGATGACTACTAGGTCCCCATTGGGTTGCGGCGCTGGGTCCGAGCCCTGATCGAAATCACAGGCGTGCGGGCCGCGCGTCGGATCGAAGAAATTGCCGAAAAAGCAAAGCGTGCTGGAGTTGCCGCTGATCCTTTCCGGGGTAGACCACGTCCGTCCGTGGTCGGTTGACACGGAACCAAAGATGTCCGAACTGCAATAGCTGTTGTGCATAGGACCACAAGTGAAGTTGAAGACGGTCCAAGTGGCATAAACATGGTCACGGTTGGGACTGCTCCCAAAAATATCCGCGGTGATGAATGGCTTGTCGAGCAAAGCGCGGGGATCATTCTCTTCGTCGACGACGAAATGCCGGCCGAACGCTCCGATATTGAAGAAGAATGAGCCTTGAGCCGCAATGGGCGACAGGGTGGCATAGATCAGGTTCGCATTGCTGAAGGCATCGAAGGCAATACAGGCAAAAAAACCCCTGCCCTGGGAATCGAACGCCGGAGCTGGGTCGCTATCGGCGTCATAAGTGTGAAATGTGCCCGCGCCGCCCACGATGGTGTGGTTGTTGGGATCGGCGGCGCTTGCCACTTCTGCTGCAGGGTCATTTATCTTCTGCCGGAAAGGCGGCAGCAAGTCTCCCCAGTGCATTCCGTTGTCGAGGGACCAGGCAATGCTGCACTGGTTAAAGCCCACCCGACTATCGTTCTGGCCCGCAATCAGGTTGTTCGGGTTGGCCGGGTTGTAAACAATTTTCTCTTCAGCTTGACGGCGATAGGTGCAGTCCTGGTTGACGCGCACATCGCCAGTCGAGGTGCGGTTGCTGCAGCCGATGGTGTTTTGCACTTGTCCACCCGCGGTCAATGCATTCACGTCGCTTACAAATGCTTCTTCGCCGCGGTCTATTCCTAAACGCAAAGCCGCTTCTGCTGTTTCTAGTGTTCCCGCAGAAAAAAAAGGCATAGTTTTGGTGATAGGCGCCGCACCGGGCGCAGGTTGAAGCGTGATCCTCGCTGGCTGAATCTTGCCGGTGGCCGCGTCTTGCAGGACATGCGTACTGCGCTGCTGCGCGGCGGCGGTCGCGCCGGCAAATAATCCGATCGCCCACAGCGCGATCAACGCCCCTTTGACTGTTCTCTTCATGATGCTCCTCCGTGCGCCGGTCAAAACCGGCAAGGTGTTGTGAATGAAAGTTTCATACGTTGAAGGGGTAGCGACCCACAACGGCCTCGAGTCATGCGTCGGCGTCCGTAAGGACGAAGGCGAAGCGTTGACAGAGGAACGTACAGGCCAGGTATTGAGCTGCGAAATACATGACCCGTCGCGAAAGCGACAGGCACTCCGGGATGCCGACGCTGTGGAGGTAGGCGGAAGGCCACACCAGATGCACCGCCATCGCAAGGTGCGCCTGGATCCCGCGCGGTCAGAGACCCCGTGCATGTATGGAAACACCTTGAGCGGGAACCGGGAGATCCCACGTCTGCCTGAGGCGGAGAGAGCCGCAGGCCGCATCGGGAAGTCTAAGGACGTACGCCGATGATGAACGGACGCGGGAAGTCGGACAGTCCCACAGTACCTGCGAAGTCGCTGAACCAAGCCGAGCAATCGGCAGCGGAGGCGATGGAGGGAAGGGGACTGGCCAAGGGAAACTCGCCCGAGCGCAACGCGCTCTGGACTCAGGGCCAGTGCGGCGCGCCCAGCGCACTCGAGCGGGTACGTCAGGCAGCAAGAAAGGATAGGAAACAGCGGTTCACCGCGCTCCTGCACCACATCTATGACGTCGAGCGACTGCGAACAGCATACCTTGCCATTAAGAAGGATGCGGCGGCAGGAGTCGACGGTCAGACGTGGGAGCAGTATGGGGAGAAGCTGGAGGAAAATCTTCAGGACCTCTCCGCACGGCTCAAGCGAGGAGCGTATCGAGCGAAGCCTGTACGCAGGGTCTACATCCCGAAGGTGGGCAAACCGGGTGAGCTTCGTCCGCTCGGGGTTCCCGCGCTGGAAGACAAGATCGTCCAGCGCGCCACCGTCGCGGTGCTCAGTGCTATCTACGAACAGGACTTCCTGGGTTTCTCGTATGGATTCCGACCGGGACGCAGCCCGCATCAAGCGCTGGATGCGTTGGCGGTTGGCATCGGAACGAGGAAAGTGAACTGGGTGCTCGATGCCGACATCCGTCGTTTCTATGACACTCTCGATCACGGATGGTTGGTGAGGTTCGTCGAGCACCGCGTAGCCGACCGGCGCGTCGTGCGACTGATCCAGAAATGGCTCAACGCGGGCGTGCTGGAGGAGGGCAAGCGAATACACAGTGAAGTGGGGACGGTTCAGGGTGGAAGCATCAGTCCACTGCTGTCGAACCTCTACCTGCACTATGTGTTTGACCTCTGGGCCCAGCGATGGAGACAGAAGCAGGCGCATGGCGAGGTGATCGTCGTCCGCTTTGCCGATGATTTCGTTGCGGGCTTTCAGCATCGTCACGAAGCCGAGCGGTTTCTGGCAGAGCTGCGCGAACGCTTCGCGAAGTTCGGACTGGAACTGCACGCCGACAAAACACGAATCGTCGAGTTCGGCCGCTACGCGGAGCGGAATCGGCGCAACTGTGGCGACGGTAAACCAGGGACCTTTAACTTTCTCGGCTTCACGCATAGCTGTGCGAAGACGCGGAAGGGCTGGTTCACGGTGCTTCGGCAGACGATGCGGCAGAGGTGGCAAGCCAAGCTGCGGGAACTGAAGACGGAACTGCGGCAACGCTTGCACACGCCCACTGCGGAACAGGGGGCATACTTGCGCTCGGTCGTATTGGGCCACGCCCGCTACTACGGCGTACCCATGAATGGCCCGGCCTTGCTTGCCTTCCGCCAGGCTGTAGGTCGCCTGTGGTGGACGGTGTTGCGCCGTCGCAGCCAAGGAAACCATCTGCCCTGGCACCGAATGACGCGACTGGTCACCCGGTGGCTTCCGATTCCTCGTATCTGCCATCCTTATCCCCTCGTGCGACTGGGCGTCCTTACCCAAGGCGGGAGCCGGATGCGGAAATGCCGCACGTCCGGATCTGTGGAGGGGGTCATGCGCGATCATTGATTCCTACTCCGACTTATTATTTTTTTACAGATATTCGGGCGCCTGGACAGCTAACCACAAACGTGCCTTCAACCGGAGCGCAGAACAAAGTACCGTGTCCGGTATCAGTGAAATCTGCCAAGATGGCTCGGTTAAAAAAAACGGATTCCGAAGGGAGAGAAGAAAGTCGGGTTCTCATGGTGGTGAGACCCCCATACTGGAACCGAACGACGCCCCAAAACGGCCCTGAAATCACGCATTTTCGCCAAGTAGAGGGGATGTTGACCACAGGGCGCGCGCAATTATGCAGCAGCAGGAACTCTGCCGTCAAGAGCAGGCCGGATCTGTACTTGCACGATATGTGACTCCGGTGCTCCCATCGCGCATATGAGCACGTTTGTAAACGGAGGTCCGCATGGACGAACACCTGCACTTGGGAATGCCCCGTCCGTCACTTTCGCCGCGCTTCCAGCTACATGAGACAGTAAGTTTCCGAATCTGGAAATCTTCCAACCCAGCCAAGCGTTGTACCGGGCTGGGAAACGCCGGCTGCGTTGGGTTAAAACATCCATGACCACTTCAGCGTTGCCGCTGGCTCCTCCACAATGGCCTGTGCAACACCCTCCTCTTTCCCGGTATGCGCCACGATATTTACCGAGGGAAGGCTGCACTCGAAGTGTTCCAGTTCGACCTGAGCGGCTTGCTTAGTCAGGTGATCGGAGGCCCGGCCACACCTTACGCAGAACCATTCCCTAATGCCCGGGTTCCAGCGAAGTTCTCCCGTGTTTCACGGTTAGAAAGAATAGCGCATCGCCTTGCTCCATGCCGTTCAACGGCGGACACATTGTGACCATGGCGGCTGAAGGAAAATACTCCTCACTGAATCGCACTTCCCACTGACGAAAACACATTGTCGGCATGGGCGCCGAGCAATCGCACAGTGCCCGCCACGAGCACGATCGCGATGGTCAACATGATGGCGTACTCGGCAACGTCCTGGGCCCGATCATCGAACCACAGTTGCGAAAGCCATGTTGGCGTGGGCATCTCACCGGCGAAGTACCGCGGTACGCTCCTCCTAAACCTCTGCTCCTGCATTCCTTGGCATGAGCCGCTGTTGCGCAAGTTATGGAACGGAAGCAGGGTCGTCTGGTGCGAAGAGTACAACCGGGCAGAGAAAGGAAAAGCTCATCAAGAGATAAGGATGAGGTGAGTTGAACCGGAGAATTCGTCACGGACCAATAGTGAAGGAAACTGCATTCGAGTCCTTGCCGCTGCATCTACTGACGGTGCCCATCGTGCCCGAAAAAGAAGTTGTGCTCGTCTCCGGCGGATTGAACACAAACACGAGCACCATCCCCGGCTCCGCGATGTCTGCGACCATGATCGCCGCTTCCAATTGGTGACTGCTCACGAACGTCGTAACCAGGAAGGAACCGTTCCAAACTCACCGACGAGTCGCGACGAAAGTCAGCCATTGACCGTCAGCAGGAACTGATTGCCTCCCGCGGTTACGCTATGCGGCGAAATGGAGCTGATGGAGGGGCGCGCGCAGACACCGCAGGATGAACAGACCAACGCCAAGGAGATCGTCAGCAGACAAAGGGGTAGATGATCTTGGGACGGCCATCTGTGAACCTGTAACCGCCTAATTACGGCGGTCGTTAGCTTCCGCATCGACGACGAGTTCGTCATGGGAACCGGACCTCGACACCGCGGTCCGCATTCACCTTCCTGGTGGCTTCCACATCGAGATCGGAGAGAGGGATCTTCCGTGCCCGCTGCTCCGTGAACGCCCAGAGGGTTTTCCCGACAATCGCGTAGTTCCGGACCTCGCTGCGATGACCGTCACGAAAGACCAGAATTGTGGGCGTGTTCCCTTCAACCGACGGCGAAGGCTGTGGCGGAACCTGTCGGGCTTGTTCCCGCAACGCTTGCTCCTGTCGTAGCTGCTCGATCTCGCTCGTCACTCGTTCAACCTCTCCGGCCAGATCACCATATCGATCAGTGACGGCCGATGAAGTCTGTTCAGCGACTTGTTGGTATGACGGCGCTGTATAGACCGGATAGGGCACGAACACCGGTTGGGCAAAGAGGAACCGATTGGGGAACAAGAACTGCTGGCAGAAAAAGGGATCGAAGAAGATGCTCGTGAAACAGGAATTGCCAAAAAAAATGTGGACGCGCAAGTCGCGACGAAAGGTTGACCTAACAAACAGACGCCGCTGACCAAACGAGCGCGGGCTCACGATACGTAAACCACCACGGGAAGGCTGCACGGCACGAAAACTTGGGCCTGCGCTTATTCGTGTGGGAAAGTTCGGGCGCGGCGCAGACCGCATCTGCGCTTTGAGGCTTGGCGGGAAAGCCGCAGCTGCCAAGAAAACCGCTATGGCAGGCAGGCGATACATGAAACACCTGTGTCAGTCGTTCGGGGCAAGGCCGCTCGTTCGCGCTGCTCACCAAGGACGCTACCGCCTATTCTATTGCGGTATGTCACGGAAATGTAAAACTTTTCTCAGGGGCGAAAGACGAGAAAAGAGGTAATTACAAGACCCTATCGAGAGAA
>Ga0209577_10000346_pt1 | contig 47258 bp, 52 predicted proteins | sample GraSoiAngelo_109_FD_185874 | JGI IMG/M metagenome (GOLD analysis project Ga0209577, IMG submission 185874) | Grasslands soil microbial communities from the Angelo Coastal Reserve, California, USA - 14_0903_12_20cm (SPAdes) (version 2) | ecosystem: Environmental > Terrestrial > Soil > Grasslands... | reverse complement strand
AGCTGGAAGATGTGCCCCACCTCGATGCCGCGCACGATGTCGAGCTTGCCTTTGCCGTCCGGGCTGGGGTCGCCCGCCACGACATTGCGGATGTCGGCGACCTCGGGCTCGCTCGCATCGCGCCCCCAGTTGACGCCGGCGAGGTGGTAGCCCTCTTGGTTCGCGCCGCAGACGAAGTCGGCCATCGCCGCCACCGTGCGGTCCGCCACCATGCGCACTTTCGCGCCCACCGGGCCGATGTAGCCCGCCGGGCAGTGCAGATGGCGCTGGATCTCGCCCTCCGTGGCGAAGCGAAACAGGCCGATGACCTTCTGCGCCTTGATCTCGTTCAGCTCGTGATCGCCGCGCACCAGCAGCAGGATGAACTGCTCGTCGTGCATGACGGCGACCGCCTTCACCGTGCGGGTGAGCGGCAGCTTGAGCAGCTCCGCCACGGCCTCGCACTTGGTCATGCCGGGCGTCGGCACCTTGCGCATGGTTTCCTTCGCCGCCGGGCGCGTTGCGGGCGAGAGCGCTTCGGCGAGCTCGACGTTGGCGGCGTAATCCGACTGCGGGCAGAAGGCGATGGCGTCTTCGCCGGACTCGGCGAGGACGTGGAATTCGTGCGAGCCGGTGCCGCCGATCGCGCCGGTGTCCGCCGCCACCGCGCGGAACTTGAGTCCCAGGCGGCTGAAGATGCGCGTATACGTGTCGTACATGTTGTGGTATTCGCGCTCGAGGTCGCGGTAATCGGCGTGGAAAGAATAGCCATCCTTCATGACGAATTCGCGCCCGCGCATGATGCCAAAGCGGGGGCGGCGCTCGTCGCGGAACTTGCTCTGGATCTGATAGAAGTGCACGGGGAGCTGGCGGTAGCTCTTAAGCTCGCTTCGCGCGAGGTCGGTGACCACCTCTTCGGAGGTCGGCTGGATGACGAACTCGCGCTCGTGGCGATCCTTGAAGCGCAGCAGCTCCGGGCCGTACGCCTGCCAGCGGCCCGACTCGCGCCATAGCTCCCCTGGCTGCACCACCGGCATGGCGAGCTCGATCGCGCCGGCGCGATTCATTTCCTCCCGCACGATCGCCTCGACCTTGCGCACCACGCGCAGCCCGAGCGGCAGCCAGGTGTAGATGCCCGCCGACAGGCGTCGGATGAGGCTTGCGCGCAGCATCAGCCGATGGCTCACGATCTCCGCCTCGGCGGGCACTTCTTTCTGCGTCGCGATGAAAAACTTGGAAGTTCTCATGGGCCGGCACCGGCATTGTCAATGCCCGTGGGCTGTGGAAAAATCGGCCGACGGATTCTACTTTAGGCGGTGCTGGTCATGCTCGACAAGGAAGGCTACCGTCCGAACGTCGGCATCATCCTCGCCAATTGCCGGAGCGAGGTGTTCTGGGGCAAGCGCGTCAACCAGCACGCGTGGCAGTTCCCGCAGGGTGGCATCAAGCCCGGCGAGACGCCGCTGGAGGCGATGTACCGCGAGCTCGAAGAGGAGATCGGCCTGCAGCGCACGCACGTGCGCATCCTCGGCCGCACGCGCGAATGGCTGCGCTACGAGGTGCCGGAGAAGTGGATGCGCCGCGTAAGAGACGGCGGCGGCGCCAATTACCGCGGCCAGAAGCAGATCTGGTACCTGCTGCGCCTGATGGGCCGCGACTGCGACGTGAAGCTGCGCGGCAGCGGCCACCCCGAATTCGACGCCTGGCGCTGGCATGACTACTGGATACCGCTCGAGGCGGTGATCGACTTCAAGCGCGAGGTCTACCGCCAGGCGCTGATCGAGCTGCACCGCTACCTGCAGGCCGACCGCCGCTCGCGGCCGCGGCGGCTGGAGTCGGCCCACCCGTAGCAGGGCATGGAGCGCGACTACCAGCCGCTCCCGATCCGGGAGCTTGGCGCCAACGCCGGCTTCCGCCGGCCGCTCGCGCCGCAGTCCGCGCGCGTGACGCCCGAATCGCCCGCCATGCAGGCGATGACCGACCTCACGCGCGTCACACCGGCGACCGTCCGGCCGCAGGCGCCGCTCGCCGACGCCAACCAGTTCATGATCGCGCGCGGCGTGCGGCTGCTGCTTGTCGCCGATGACCAGGAGAACGTCCTCGGCGTGATCAGCGCGACCGACATCCTGAGCGAGCGCGCGATGCGCGTGGCGATCGAGCGCGGCCTGCGGCGCGACGAGCTCACGGTGGCCGACGTCATGACGAGCGCGCAGCAGGTCGAGGTGATCGCCTACGAGGACGTCGTAAGCGCGCGCGTCGGGCATGTGCTCGAGACGCTGCGCCGGGCCGGGCGCCAGCACGCGCTGGTGGTCGACTTCGACGAGGTCGCCGCGCGGCGCCTGCTCGAGCCGCCGTCGCGGCGCACCATGGTGCGCGGCATCTTTTCGCTCTCGCAGATCGCGCGCCAGCTCGGCGTCGCCGTGCAGACGGGCGGCGAGGTGGCGCGCACCTTTTCGGAGATCGAGTCCGCCATCAAGTAACCTATGATCAAGCGAGAAAGCCTGCTTTCCCTGGAAGCTTATGCACGCGAAAGGAACGCGTTTCGCGCGCGCGTCATCGAGCACAAGAAGCACCGCACGGTGCCGCTCGGCGAGCATCTCACGCTGCAGTTCGAGGACGAGCTCACCATCCGCTACCAGGTGCAGGAAATGCTGCGCATCGAGCGCATCTTCGAGGACGAGGGCATCCAGCACGAGCTCGACGCCTACAACCCCCTGGTGCCCGACGGCTCCAACTGGAAGGCGACCATGCTGATCGAATATCCGGACGCCGAGGAGCGAAAGCGCAAGCTCGCCGAGCTGCGGGGCATCGAGCGGCGCGTCTGGATCGAGGTGCCGGGCGGCGAGCGCGTCTATGCGATCGCCGACGAGGACCTCGAGCGCGAAAACGAGGAGAAGACCTCGTCGGTGCATTTCCTGCGCTTCGAGCTCGCCGCGCCGACGCGCGCGGCGCTCGCGCGCGGCGCTCAGGTCACGCTCGGCGTCGATCACCCGCGCTACCAGGCGAGCGTGCAGCTGCCAGCCGAGGTCCGCGCCGCGCTTTGCGCCGATCTTCGCTAGTCCTCGCTGCCGGGCTCGCCGCGCTCGCCTGCAGCTCGCCGCCGAAGAGCGAAAGCGACTGGGAAAAGCGCACCCTCCAGGGCCAGCCTGCCGAGGAGGAACTCGCGCCGCCCGCCTATCCGCAGACGGCAAACCTGCTTGAATTCCGCCTGCCGGACGCGGAAGGCTTTCGCTACTTCATCGACCGCACCACCGTCAGCCTCGAGAAGGACGGCGTGGTTCGCTATGTGCTCGTGGCGCGCTCGAGCGAAGGAGCGCAGAACGTGACCTACGAGGCGCTGCGCTGCCAGAGGGCGGAAAGCCGCGTTTTCGCGGTAGGCCAGCCCGACGGCACGTGGATGACCGCGCGGAGCGCCTGGCGACCGATCAGCGCGCCGCGGCACCTCGCGCTCTACCGCGACTATTTCTGCCCGGGGTCGCAGCCCGTGCGCAGCGCCGCCGATGCCGTGCGCGCGCTCGAGCGGGGCGGCCGCTAAAGCAGCACTAAATTGTCGCGGTGGATGAGCTCGGGCTCATCCATGTAGCCGAGAATCGGCTCGATCTCGGCGCTCGGCCGACGCAGGATGCGGCGCGCTTCCGCCGCCGAGTAGTTGACGAGCCCGCGCGCCACTTCGCGACCGTCGGGATCCATGCAGGCGACGACCGCGCCGCGCTCGAAGTCTCCCTCGACTGCCACGACGCCGATCGGCAGCAAGCTCTTGCCGTCGCGCACCAGGGCCCGCACCGCGCCTGCGTCGAGGCGCAGCCGCGCCGCCACGCTGAGATGATCGGCAAGCCACTGCTTGCGCGCGGCGAGGGGAACCGTTTTCGCGGTGAGGAGCGTCCCAACGCGCTCGCCGGCGGCAAGGCGCACCAGCACATCCGGCAGGCGCCCGTCCGCGATCACGGTATGCGCGCCGCTGCGCGCGGCGCGGCGCGCGGCCTGCACTTTCGTAGCCATGCCGCCCTTCGCAAGCGCGCTGCCCGTGCCGCCCGCCATCGCGCCGAGCGCACCATCGAGCGCATCGGCTTCCTCCACCAGCCGGGCATGCGCATGGGCACGAGGGTCGGCGTCGTACAGGCCCGCCTGGTCGGTCAGCAGGACGAGGGCGTCGGCTTCCACCAGGTTCGTGACGAGCGCGCCGAGCGTGTCGTTGTCGCCGAACTTGATCTCGTCGGTCACCACGGTATCGTTCTCGTTGATCACCGGGATCGCGCCGAGCTCGAGGAGCGTGCGCAGCGTGGCGCGCGCATTGAGGTAGCGCTGCCGGTCGGCGAGGTCGGCGTGGGTGAGGAGCACCTGCGCGGTGCGCAGGTCATGGCGCCGGAAGCAGCTCTCGTAGCACTGCACGAGCCCCATCTGGCCTACGGCAGCGGCGGCCTGCAGCTCGTGCATGGTCTGCGGCCGCCGCGTCCAGCCCAGGCGCAGCATGCCTTCGGCGATGGCGCCGCTCGAGACGAGGATCACGCGCCGGCCGCCGCGCACGAGTCGCGCGATCTCATCGGCCCAGCGAGCGATCGCCTCGACGTCAAGCCCGCGCCCCGCCGCCGTGACGAGTGACGACCCCACTTTGACCACCAGCGTCTTCGCAGTCGCAAGAGGGCTCACCGCGCGAGCTCCTTCGCCACCGCCTTGCACAGCGCGGCGCAGCCCTCGCCCGTGAGCGCCGAGATGGCGAACCACGGGCGTTGCCACCGCAGGCTCCTCACGAGCCGCTCGGCGCGGGCTTTCGCGTCAGGCACGACGTCGATCTTATTGAAGATCAGCCAGCGCGGCTTGCGGTAGAGCGCTGCATCGTATTTCTTGAGCTCCGCGGCGATCGCACGCGCGCTCTGAGCCGCATCGTCGGCGCTCAGATCGACCAGGTGCAGGAGCAGCCGCGTGCGTGCCAGATGGCGCAGGAACTGGTGCCCGAGGCCCGCGCCTTCGGCGGCGCCTTCGATCAGGCCGGGAATGTCGGCGATCACGAAGCTCGCATCGCCGACGCGCACCACGCCGAGCGACGGGTTGAGCGTCGTGAATGGGTAGTCTGCGACCTTGGGCCGCGCGCTCGAGACGGCGCGGATCAAGCTCGACTTGCCGGCGTTCGGCGCGCCGAGCAGGCCGACGTCGGCGAGCACGCGCAGCTCGAGCGCGAAGCGCCGGCTCTCCCCCGGCGCGCCGCGCGTGAACTGGCGCGGCGCGCGGTTCACGCTCGACTTGAAGTGCACGTTGCCCAGCCCTCCCTCGCCGCCGCGCGCAAGGAGCGCGCGCTCGCCGTGCCTCGCGAGGTCGGCAACCAGATCGCCCGTCTCCCCGTCCCGAATCAGCGTGCCGACCGGCATGACCAGCTCGACGTCCTTGCCGCCGCGGCCGTTGCAGTCCGATCCCATGCCGCGAGCGCCGTCCTCGGCGCGATGGATGCGCGCGAAGCGGTAATCGATCAGCGTGTTGACGTTGCGCTCGGCGCGCGCCCAAACGCTGCCGCCGCGCCCGCCGTCGCCGCCGTTCGGGCCGCCGTAGCGGATGTACTTCTCGCGGCGAAAGGTCGCCGCGCCGTCACCGCCCTTGCCGGCGTGCACCTCGATCTTCGCCTCGTCGATGAATTTCATGGTCCAGAAATGAAAAAGCCCTATCGGCGGCGATAGGGCTTTCGGTTGAGCGAATACCGGCTAAGCCGGCGAATTTTCCACGATGACGCTCACCACGTTGTTCTGATCCTCGCCGCGCACCGCGTATTGCACTTGTCCGGTCACGCGCGCGTAGAGCGTGTGGTCGCGGCCGATGCCGACGTTGCTGCCGGCGTGCACGCGCGTGCCGCGCTGGCGCACCAGAATCTGGCCGGCGTTGACGCGCTCGCCGCCGAAGACCTTCACCCCGAGGCGCTTCGCCTGCGAGTCGCGCCCGTTCCGGGAACTGCCGCCTGCCTTTTTGTGTGCCATGACTAGCTCTGGACGATGTCGTCGATGCGGACCTCGGTGTACGACTGCCGGTGTCCTTGGGTCTTCTGGTGGTGCTTGCGCCGGCGCAGCTTGAAGATCTTCACCTTGTCGCCGCGCCCATGGGCGAGCACGGTGGCCTTGACGAGCGCGCCCGAGACGAGCGGCGCGCCCAGCTTGACCGCATCGCCCGCGCCGAGGAGCAGCACCTGGTCGAAGGAGACGTTCGAGCCCACCTCGGCAGCGAGCGCCTCGACGCGCAGCGTCGCGCCGGACTCGACGCGATATTGCTTGCCGCCGGATTTGATCACTGCATACATGGGAGAAGCTTTGCCTTGCGGTGCAAAAGACCGAGAATTATAGCGCAGACTCATGACCTTCCAGTCCATGCTGGCGCCAGTGGCCGAGGACATGCGGCGCGTGGACGAGCTCATCGCGGCGCGCCTCGAGTCGGACGTGGCGCTCGTACGCAAGGTGGCCGAGTACCTGGTCGCCGCCGGCGGCAAGCGGCTGCGCCCGGCGCTGCTGCTCCTCGCCTGCGGCGCGCTCGGCTACCGCGGCGAAGCGCGCCTCACCGCCGCGGCGGTGATCGAGTTCATCCACACGGCGACGCTGCTGCACGACGACGTCGTCGACGAATCGCGCCTGCGGCGCGGCGCGCCGACCGCGAACGCCGCTTTCGGCAACGCGGCCTCGGTGCTGGTCGGCGACTTCCTGTACTCGCGTTCCTTCCAGATGATGGTGCAGCTCGACGACATGCGCGTGATGCGCGCGCTTGCGGATGCGACCAACATCATCGCCGCCGGCGAGGTGCTGCAGCTCATGGGAAGCCACGACCCGCAGGTCGACGAGGCGCGCTACCTCGAGGTCATCCGGCGCAAGACCGCGAAGCTCTTCGAGGCTGCGGCGCGCCTGGGCGCGGTGCTCGCGAGAAGCGCGCCGGAGCTCGAGGATGGACTCGCGCGCTATGGCGCCCACGTCGGCACCGCGTTCCAGCTGATCGACGACGTGCTCGACTATTCCGGTGACGAAGCGGCGATCGGCAAGCACCTCGGCGATGATCTCGCGGAGGGCAAGCCGACGCTGCCGCTGATCCACGCCCTGCGCTCAGGCGACGCGACAGAGCAGGCGGTCGTGCGCCAGGCGATCGTCGCCGGCGGGCGCGCGGACTTCGGCGCGGTGCTCGGCGCGATCCGGCGCTGCGGCTCGCTCGAGTACGCGCGCTCGGCGGCGAGGCGCGAGGCGGCCGCCGCAGCGGCGGCGCTCGAGCCGCTGCCGCCCTCGGATTTCAAGCGATCTTTGCTAGAATTGGCGTCCTTCTCGGTCGTGCGCCAAACCTAGCTCGGGGTGTAGCTCAGCCTGGTAGAGTACTGCGTTCGGGACGCAGGTGTCGCTGGTTCAAATCCAGTCACCCCGACCAATCCTTCAGCGTAGGTAGCCATTGCGCGAGCCGCTCGAGCACCGGCTCGAGCGCGATGTCGGCGACGCGGCTTCCCGAGCGCACGTAAGCGAACGGCACGCCCCACGGGCGCCAGACCTGCGGGTCCGCGGTGGCGAAGAGCACAAATGCGGGCGTCTTCATCGCCGCCGCGACATGCATCGCGCCCCCGTCGCTGCACATGAGAAAGCGCGACTCGCGCACGAGCGCGGCGTACTGGTGCACGCCTGGCGTCACCGCGTGCGGCAGCCCGGTCGCGCGCAGCGTGGGCGCGTCCTGCGGCAGCCCGCAGGCGAGCGTCGGCAATCCATGGCGGCGCTCGAGCGCCGCGGCGACGTGCGCGATCGCGGCTGCGGGCCAGCTCGATTCCGGACGGCTCGACGACACGTTGTAGAGCACGAACGCTCGATCGTGCAGGCCGTGCGCGGCCATCGTCCCGCGCGCATAGCGCTCATCGTCCCCACCGACCGGGAAGCCGACCTCGATCGGCACCGGCGGCAGGCCGAGCGCTTCGGCCAGGCGCAGGCAGCGCTCGATCTGGTGCTCGCGGCTCGCGGGTTGCGCGACCGGCACATTGAAGCAGAAGTCGAGCGCATGCCCGGCCGCCGGCACGAAGCCGATGCGGCGCGGGATCCCCGTTGCGTAGGTGATCACCGCGAGCAGCTTCGAGAAGCCCCCCGCGATGGCAACCACGAGGTCATAGCGCTCGTCGCGCAGCGGGCGCATGAAGCGCCGCAGGTTGAAGTAATGGTTGCGCAGCAGCCCAGAGCCCCGACGGTAAACGAGCACGCGGTCGAGCAGCGCCAGCCGCTCGAGGATCGGCGCATTGCGCTCGCTCGCCAGGAGATCGATGCGCGCCGCGGGGAAGGCCGCTCGCACGCGGCGCACGAGCGGCAGCGCGCAGATCATGTCGCCGATGCCGTTGCGCCGGATGAGGAGTATTTTGCGCGGCGGCCAATCGCCTGCCTCGCGCAGCCGCCCGTAAGCGGTGGCAAGGAGCGGCGCGAGCGGCTTCATGCCGCGACCGGGACTTTCATCTTGGCTATGATAATCACCGCCCATGGGTCGTCTTCTGGTCCTCATCGCGCTGGTGGTCGTGGCGGCGTGGCTCATCCGCCGGGCGCTGCGCCGTGCCGCCACGCACGACGCGCCCGAGTCGAGCGCCGTGCGTGATGAGCTCGTGCGCTGCGCGCATTGCGGGCTGCTCCTGCCGCGCGCCGAGGCGCGCGAGTCCGCGGGCGTGCTCTACTGCAGCGAAGAGCACGCGCGGCTCGGACCCGCGCGCCGGCGGGCCGCACCCTGATGCAGGCGCCGCTGCGCTACCCGGAGCTCTTCCTCGCGCCGCCCGAGCGCACCCCGCAGTCGTTCTGGATCTCGCTCGCGTACTTCAACCTCTATCGCGTGGCGCTCGCCACGCTCTTCCTCACGCTGTCGGTCGTCTACGGCGATGCCCTCGCCCTGGGCTCGCACTCGCTTGCGCTCTTCCGCTATAGCTGCGCGGCGTATCTCGCGGTGGCGGTGCTGTTTCAGGTCGTGCTGCGGAAGCTCCGCCGGCATTTCAATCTGCAGCTCTCGCTGCACGTCGGCCTCGACCTTCTGGCGATTACGCTGCTCATGAACGCGAGCGGCGGCATGAGGAGCGGCCTGGGTGTGATGCTGGTCGTGTCGCTGATCGGCGCGGCGATCGTCGCGCCGCGGCGCCTGAGCTTCCTGTACGCGGCCCTTGCCACGATCGCGCTGCTCCTCGAGCAGGCCTACTGGGTGCTCGGCCATGACGCTGCGGTCAACAGCTTCGTGCAGCCCGGGCTGCTCGCCATGGGCTGCTTCGCCGCGAGCGGCGTCACCGGCTGGCTCGCGAGCCGCGTCGGCACCAACGAGCGCCTCGCCGCGCAGCGCGGGCGCGAGCTCGCGGCGCAGATGCGGGTGAACGAGCTCGTGCAGCGCGACATGCACGACGGTGTGCTGGTGCTCGACCGCGCCGGACGCGTGGTGCAGCACAACCCGCAGGCGGAGCTCCTGCTGCGCGCCGACCGGCTGCTGGGGGCCGACATCGAGGCGCTACTGCCCGAGTTTGCGCCGCGCTGGCGCAGCTGGCGCGCCGACGGCGCGACGGCGGCGAGCGCCGACCTGACGGTGCGCGGGCGCGACATCGGGCTGCGGCTGCTCGATGCGGGCACCGAGGGCGGCCACGGCGTGCTCTTCGTAGAGGACACGACGCGCGCGCGCGAGCAGGCCCAGCAGCTCAAGCTCGCGGCGCTCGGGCGCCTCACGGCCAACATCGCCCACGAGATCAGGAATCCGCTCGCCGCCATCAGCCACGCCTCGGAGCTCCTCGAGGAGGAAAAGCGCGCCACGGCCCGCGCGCGCCTGACGCGCATCATCCAGGACAACACGCGGCGCCTGGACCAGCTCGTCTCCGACGTGCTGCAGCTTAACCGCCGCGACCGCATCTCCGCCGGCCCGATCCGGGCGCACCCCTGGCTGCGCGAGTTCCTCGCCGAGTTCGTGGCGAACGAGTCGGCCGCCGCCGAGCGCTTCGCGGTCGACGTCGCCGCCGACGCCTGGATCGAGTTCGATCGCGAGCACCTGCGCCAGGTGATGTGGAACCTGCTGCGCAATGCCGCGCGCTACGCCGGTCCCGAGAGCGGCGCGGTGCGCATTGCGCTGCGTGGCTACGGCGGGCGCCTCGAGCTCTCGGTGATCGACAACGGTCCGGGCGTGCCCGCCGCGCGCCAGGGGCAGCTCTTCGAGCCGTTCTTCACCACCGAGGCGAAGGGCACGGGGCTCGGGCTCTACCTCGCGCGCGAGCTCTGCGCCGCCAACCGCGCTACCCTCGAGTACGTGAACGACAGCCCGGGGGCGCACTTCCGCATCCTCTGCCGCGAGGCGCGCGCCGCGTGAGACGCGCCGACCGCGCCGAGCGTGCGAGCGCGCAGGTGCTCGTCGTCGACGACGAGCCCGATATCCGCGAGCTCCTCGAGCTGACGCTGGTGCGCATGGGGCTCGACGTGGCGAGCGTCGGCACCATCGCCGAGGCGAAGGAGCGCCTGAAGAACGAGCGCTTCGACCTCTGCCTCACCGACATGCGGCTCGCCGACGGCGAAGGGCTCGAGCTCGTGCGCCACATCGCGGCCGCGGCGGCCGAAGTGCCGGTGGCCGTGATCACCGCCTACGGCAGCGCGGAGAACGCAGTCGCGGCCCTTAAGGCGGGCGCCTTCGACTACGTCTCGAAGCCCGTCGGCCTCACGCAGCTGCGCGCCCTGGTGCGCGCGGCACTCTCGCTTCCCGGCCGCACGGAGGCCCCGGCGCGCGACCAGCGCCTGCACGGGCGTCTCCTCGGCCAGAGCGCGCCGCTGGTGAGCGCCCGCGAGATGATCGTCAAGCTCGCGCGCACCCAGGCGCCGGTCTACATCTCTGGGGAGTCGGGCACCGGCAAGGAGCTCGCCGCGCGCCTGATACACGAGAACGGCGCGCGGCGCGAGCGGCCGTTCGTCGCCGTCAACTGCGGCGCCATTCCGGAGAACCTCATGGAGAGCGAGTTCTTCGGCTACAAGAAAGGCGCCTTCACTGGCGCGCAGGAGGACCGCGACGGCTTTTTCCAGGCCGCGAACGGCGGCACGCTCTTTCTCGACGAGGTGGCGGAGCTGCCGCTCGCCATGCAGGTGAAGCTTCTGCGCGCGATTCAGGAAAAGCGTGTGCGCAACGTCGGCGCCACCCAGGAAGAACCGGTCGACGTGCGCATCATCTGCGCCACGCACCAGAAGCTCGCCGAGCTGGTCGCCGCCGGCCGCTTCCGCCAGGACCTCTTCTATCGCATCAACGTCATTGAGCTCGCCATGCCGCCGCTGCGCCAATGCCGCGAGGACATCCCGCTCATCGCGCGCGCGATCCTCGAGCGCCTGGCGGCGCAGGAGGGAACGCCGCCCGCGCGCCTCACCGAGGGCGCGCTAGAGGAGCTGCAACGCTACGACTTCCGGGGCAACATCCGCGAGCTCGAGAACATTCTCGAGCGAGCGCTCGCTCTTACGGCGAGCGAGGAGATTGGCGCCGAAGACCTGCGCCTCAGCGCGCCGGCCGGCGCGCCGGCGGAAGCCCCGCCGCCGGGCTCTGGGGCGCTGCCCGACTACCTCGACAGCATCGAGCGCAAGGCGATCCTCGAAGCGCTCGGCAAGACCGCGTTCAACCGCACCGCCGCGGCGAAGCTCCTCGGCATCACGTTCCGGCAACTGCGCTACCGCATGCAGCGCCTGGGCATCAAGGAGGATGAGACTCGATCCTGACGGGCGGCTCGGCGGCTGCCGCTTCGTCGCCTCCCCCAACCACGATGAGCGCCCCGCGGGCGAGGCCGTCACGCTGCTCGTGGTGCACTCGATCAGCCTGCCGCCGGGCGAATATGGCGGCGATGGGATCGAGCGGCTGTTCACCAAGCGGCTCGATGCGGCGGCCCATCCCTACTTCCGCACGATCGCCGGCCTCGAAGTCTCGGCCCACTTCCTCGTGCGCCGCGACGGCGAGCTCGTGCAGTTCGTCTGCACCGCGCGGCGCGCCTGGCATGCGGGGGAGTCGCGCTGGCGCGGCCGCAGCCGCTGCAACGACTTCTCCATCGGCGTCGAGCTCGAAGGTACCGACGAGGGGCCGTTCGAGCCCGCCCAGTACAGCGCGCTCGCTTCGCTGATCGGGACGCTGCGCGTGCATTACCCGTTGCGCCAGTTCGCCGCGCACAGCGACATCGCGCCCGGCCGCAAGACCGACCCCGGGGCACGCTTTGACTGGCCGCGACTGCTGGCCACGCTGTCGCGGTTTCACACCACTAAATAGCGGGCGCTGGCAGCACCGCGTTACCAGATGTAGGGCCTCAGCCTGCTGGCACTAGATATAGTGTCAACAGCTGCACTACAACGCTAAATCTTGCATTGCAGCAAGCCAATTAGGCCTTGCCAAGGGAAAAAAGTGTGGTTAGATTGCGGGCGTCTACTAGATGTAGGCGGCAATAGCGGTCATAGCACTAATACTAGTAGGCGGTGCAACGCGAAAGACCAAAGGAGCGGGGAGAGCGCCATGCAGATCGTCCAGGAAAACGCCCCAACCACGCCCGGCTTTGGCATCGCGCTCGGCGAGGGCACGGCCGCCGGCCGCAGTCCGTTCGCCGATTACAAGGTGATCCGCCGCAACGGCGCCGTGGTCGGCTTCGAGCCGGCCAAGATTTCCGTGGCGATGACCAAGGCCTTCCTCGCGGTGAACGGCGCGCAGGGCGCGGCCTCGGCGAGGATCCGCGAGCTCGTGGCCGCGCTGACCGACACGGTGCTCGCGGCGCTGATGCGCCGCCAGCCGCAGGGCGGCACGTTCCACATCGAGGACATCCAGGATCAGGTCGAGCTCGCGCTGATGCGCTCGGGCGAGCACGACGTGGCGCGCGCGTATGTGCTGTACCGCGAGGAGCGCTCGAAGCTGCGCCTGCAGGAAAAGGACAAGGCGGCGAAGAAGGACGCCGGCATCCACGTGGTGGAGAACGGCGCGCGCAAGCCGCTCGATGCGCAGGCGCTGCGCGCGCTGGTGCAGGCGGCCTGCGACGGCCTGCCGGCGGCTTCGCCGGAAGCGATCCTGGAAGCGACGCTGCGCGATCTCTACGACGGCGTGCCGATGGAAGAAGTGCGCAAGTCGGCCGTCATGGCGGCGCGCGCGCTGATCGAGAAGGACCCCGCCTACAGCTATGTGACGGCGCGGCTGCTCCTGCACGGCATTCGGCTGGAAGTGCTCGGCGAAGAGGCGACCCCGGCCGAGATGGCGACGCGCTATGGCGCCTACTTCCCGCAGTTCGTCGCCCGCGGCATCGATGCGGAGCTGCTCGATCCGGGGCTCGCCAGGTTCGATCTAGCGCGCCTTGGCCGGGCGCTCAAGCCCGAGCGCGACCTCAAGTTCGGCTATCTCGGGTTGCAGACGCTCTATGACCGCTATTTCCTGCATGTGCAGGGGCGGCGCATCGAGTTGCCGCAGGCCTTCTTCATGCGCGTGGCGATGGGGCTTGCGCTGCGCGAGTCCGACCGCGAGGCGCGCGCGATCGAGTTCTACGACGTGCTCTCCTCGTTCGACTTCATGAGCTCGACGCCCACCCTCTTCAACGCCGCCACCCAGCGCTCGCAGCTCTCGAGCTGCTACCTCACCACGGTTTCCGACGACCTCGAAGGCATCTACGAGGCGATCAAGGAGAACGCGCTTCTCGCCAAGTACGCCGGAGGCCTGGGCAACGACTGGACGCCGGTGCGCGCGCTCGGCTCGCACATCAAGGGTACGAACGGCAAGTCGCAGGGCGTGGTGCCCTTTCTCAAGGTGGTAAACGACACGGCGGTCGCCGTCAACCAGGGCGGCAAGCGCAAGGGCGCGGTGTGCTCGTACCTGGAGACCTGGCACCTCGACATCGAGGAGTTCCTGGAACTGCGCAAGAACACCGGCGACGACCGGCGGCGCACGCACGACATGAACACGGCGAACTGGATTCCCGACCTCTTCATGAAGCGGGTGATGGACAACGCCGAGTGGACGCTGTTTTCGCCGGCCGACTGCCGCGACCTGCACGAGAAATACGGCCGCGCGTTCGAGGAGGCGTACCTGCGCTACGAGGACAAGGTGGCGCGGGGCGAGTTGAAGCTCTACAAGAAGATTCCCGCGGTCCAGCTCTGGCGCAAGATGCTCTCGATGCTCTTCGAGACGGGGCATCCCTGGATCACCTTCAAGGATCCTTGCAACCTGCGCAGTCCCCAGCAGCACGCGGGCGTGGTGCATAGCTCGAATCTGTGCACCGAGATCACGCTCAATACCTCGGCCGAGGAGATCGCGGTCTGCAACCTCGGCTCGGTGAACCTCGTCGCGCACCTGACCGAGCAGGGCCTCGACTTCGCGAAGCTCAAGCAGACCATCCGCACCGCCATGCGGATGCTCGACAACGTCATCGACATCAACTACTACGCCGTCGGCAAGGCGCGCAGCTCCAACGTGCGCCACCGCCCGGTGGGCCTGGGGATCATGGGCTTCCAGGACTGCCTGCATCGGCTGCGCATCCCGTACGCCTCGCCGGCGGCGGTCGAGTTCGCCGACCGCTCGATGGAAATGGTGGCCTACGCGGCCTACTGGGCCTCCACCGAGCTCGCCGAGGAGCGCGGGCGCTACGAGTCGTTCTGCGGGTCGCTGTGGGACCGTGGCGTGCTGCCGCAGGACACCCTCGACCTCCTCGCCGCCGAGCGCGGCGGCTACGTCGAGCTCGACCGCTCGGCGAGCCTCGACTGGGAGGCGCTGCGCAGCCGCATCAAGCGCCACGGCATGCGCAACTCCAACTGCCTTGCCATCGCGCCGACCGCCACCATCGCCAACATCGTCGGCGTCTCCGCCTCGATCGAGCCGACCTACCAGAACCTGTTCGTGAAATCGAACCTGTCCGGCGAATTCACAGTGGTCAACGACTACTTGGTCGACGACCTCAAGCAAGCGGGCCTGTGGGACGAGGTGATGATCGCCGACCTCAAGTACTTCGACGGCAACCTCGCCCGCATCGACCGCGTGCCGAGCGGCCTGCGCAAGCTCTACGCCACGGCTTTCGAGATCGAGCCCAAATGGCTGGTCGAGGCCGCGGCGCGGCGCCAGAAGTGGATCGACCAGTCGCAGTCGCTAAACATCTATATGGCAGGCGCGTCCGGCAAAAAATTGGATGAGACGTACAAGCTCGCCTGGCTGCGCGGATTGAAGACCACCTACTACCTGCGCGCCATGGGCGCGACGCACGCGGAAAAGTCCACCTCCAAGGCCGGCGCGCTCAACGCCGTCCCGGCCGGGGAGACGGCAGAGGCCGACCTCAAGGTGTGCGCAATCGACAACCCGGACTGCGAGGCTTGCCAGTGATCACGCTCGGCAGCCTCGCCTTCAACGGTCCCTTCTTGGCGCCGCTCTGGTCCCCGCCGAAAAGCGCGGGCTTGTACGCGGTGCTAGTGCCCGGATGGCGCCTCCTCACCTTCCGGGCACTTCATTTCGGCCAGGCGGAGCTCTTCGACGCCGAGCTGCTCAAGGCCCATCCGCGCCACCCGGAGTGGCTGACGATCGCGGGCACCGACTGGAACCTCTATATCGCCACGCACGAGATGTCGTTCTCGACGCCGGCGCAGCGCGAAAGCGCGGCGCGCGAGCTCGCCCGCACCTACAAGCCCGAATTCCGGCCGGTGGACGGAAAACCGCTCGCCAGCCTGCGCACGCTGCTCATTGCGCAGGCGCTGCGCAACTCACAGGACAAATAGCTCGCCATGCTGAAGTTCGAAGATCTCGCGCCTCAGCCCAAGAGCGGCTTCGTGCCCGCGGCGGCGGCGGCCGACAGCCGCTTCGCCGCGGGCAACGCCTTCCGCCGCGTCACCGCGGAGGACAAGCGCGTCATCAACTCCAAGGCCGACCTCAACCAGCTCGTCCCGTTCAAGTACAAGTGGGCCTGGGAAAAGTACCTCTCTGCCTGCGCCAACCACTGGATGCCGCAGGAGATCAACATGAGCCGCGACATCGCGCTGTGGAAGGACGCGCGCGGCCTCTCGGAGGATGAGCGGCGCATCGTCAAGAGGAACCTCGGCTTCTTCGTCACCGCCGATTCGCTCGCCGCGAACAACATCGTGCTCGGCACCTACCGGCACATCACCGCCCCGGAATGCCGCCAGTACCTGCTGCGCCAGGCGTTTGAGGAGGCGATCCACACGCACGCCTACCAGTACATCGTGGAAAGCCTCGATCTCGAGGAGTCCGAGATCTTCAACGCCTATCACGAGGTGGCGTCGATCCGGGACAAGGACGAGTTCCTGGTGCCCTTCATCGATGTGCTGACCGATGCCGCCTTCCGCACCGGCACGCCGCAAGCCGACCAGACGCTGCTGCGCAGCCTGATCGTTTTCTCCTGCCTGATGGAGGGCCTTTTCTTCTACGTCGGCTTCGTGCAGATCCTGGCGCTTGGCCGCCAGAACAAGATGACCGGCGCGGCCGAGCAGTACATGTACATCCTGCGCGACGAGTCGATGCACTGCAATTTCGGCATCGACCTCGTGAACCAGATCAAGCTCGAGAACCCCGGCCTGTGGACGCCGGCCTTCCGCGAGGAGCTGCAGGAGCTCTTCCGGCGGGCGGTCGAGCTCGAGTACCGCTACGCCGAGGACACCATGCCGCGCGGGGTGCTCGGCTTGAATGCGCCGATGTTCAAGGAGTACCTGCGCTTCATCGCCAACCGGCGCTGCCAGCAGATCGGCCTCGAGACCCTGTACGCCGGGGCGCAGAACCCCTTCCCATGGATGAGCGAGATGATCGACCTCAAGAAGGAGCGCAACTTCTTCGAGACTCGCGTCATCGAGTACCAGACCGGGGGCGCACTCAACTGGGAGTGAATATGGAAGAGGAGTGGGACCAAATGCATAGAATTACGGCATGCAAGGCCGAGGAGGACTACAAGCTGTGGCTGCGCTTCGAGGACGGACTCGAGGGCTCGGTGTTCCTCGGCAACCTGCTCGAGATCGGCGCGTTCCAGCTCTGGCGCGACGTGCGCGAGTTCGAGAAGGTGAGCGTCGACCCGCATACCGCGACCGTCACCTGGGAAGGCGGCATCCGGCTCGACAGCGACGTCCTCTACCAGGACCTCGCCTCCCGTACCCACCCCATTCAGCATGCCGGCGGCGGCAATCCCCCGCCGGCGGTTGGATAGTCCGGCGCGCTAGGCGCCCGGGCTTCTTTGTTCAACTACCTTGAAGGAGCAAAGCATGGCGAAGAAGAAAGCGAAAAAAGGCGGCAAGAAAAAGAAGAAAAAGAAAGCATCAGGAAAGAAGAAGAGAGCATTAAAAAAAACGGGTAATAAAAAGGCGGCAGCAAAGAAATCCGCCAAGAAAAAGAAAAAGGCGGGAAAAAAGAAAAAGGCGATGAAAGCCGCCACACCCACGGCCAGCACGGCGGAACCGACGGCGCCTGCGCCAGCAGCACCGTCGGACGCTGGAACCACCGGCGCGCGACCCGCGCTGAATCCAGCAGCCGCGTGGCCTTTCCCGACGGGGTCCCGGCCTTAGGGCCGGGCACCCGCAGGAAAGGGGCAAGCAGCGAAGCGCTTGCCTGGCCCTCGAAGCTCAGCGGACCGGCTCGGGTCCAATCGGCCCAAGAACGAGACCTCGGCCGGTCCGCGAGGCTTCACTGAGAAGCCTCATTTTAACGGCCGTTCGGCTCCGAAAGCCGCCAGATCGGGTCGTTTCGCAACGACTTGGGTGAACGTCGCGAAACGTCAGAAGTGATTGACAGCGTTAAATATTTCCGCATAAGATTCAAGCGCTGCAGTGCAACAGCACGAGGTACCACGGTGCTGCGTTAAACCGTCGAGCCCCGGTCGGCGTCCCCTCGAGGAGGGTTGCCGAATCCCAAGTCGGAACAGGGCCGGGGCAGGAGGTGGCCTATGGTTGCATCGCTGTTGGCACGCGCCTGCGCCGGCGCGAAGAGCCTGCTTGCGTTCACCGGCATTGCCGCCGTCGGCGGCCTGTTGCTCCTCCCCCTGCACGGGGACGGAGCGAGGTGGTATCGGGACGGCGTCTTCGAGCCTGCGGTGGCGGTCTCGGGCGCCATCCAGGCCTTCCCGGAGACGCCTCTCGAGCGAGAGCAGCGCGCAATCACTGAGTTCATCGCCAAGCGCTACCGTGTCTCCGATGCCGCGGTGGCGAATTACGTCGCTGTGGCCTACCGGGCGGGGGAGCAGTACAACGTGGACCCCCTTCTGATCCTTGCCGTGATGGCGATCGAGTCGCGCTACAACCCGGTGGCGGAAAGCGTGGTCGGGGCAAAGGGCCTGATGCAGGTGATGCCCAAGTACCACCTCGACAAGCTCGCCGAGCTCGGCGGTGAGGAAGCGCTGCTCGAGCCCGAAGTGAACATCCAGGTCGGCGCCCAGATCCTGCGCGAGTACCAGCGGCGCTGCCGCGACACCGAGGCCGCGCTGCAGATGTACGCCGGCGCGTTCGACGAGCCGAGCGGGCAGTACTCCACCAAGGTCTTCGCCGAGCGCGCGCGCCTCGAATTCCTCAGGCAGAAGGCAAGGAAACAGCAAACCGTCTGATGCGGCGCGCCGCCTCCTCGATATCCGCCATCCCGCGGGTATAGGCGAAGCGCACATGGTGCGACGTGCCGTTCGCGCCGAAGTCCACGCCTGGCGTCGCCGCCACCGCCTCGCGCTCCAGTAGCTGCAGGCAATACTCGCGCGCATCGCGCGCGCAATCGGCATAGATGTAGAACGCGCCGCGCGGCTCCGCCGGCACGGCAAGGCCCGCGGCCTTGAGCGCCGGCAGCAGCACGTCGCGACGGCGGGCGAATTCGCGGCGCCGCGCTTCCAGGATGGCGAGCGACTCGGGGCCGAACGCTGCGCAGGCGGCATGCTGCGCCACCGATGGCGCCGAGATGAAAAGATGCTGCGCCAGCTTCTCGAAGCCGCGCACCGCCTGCGCAGGCAGCACCGCCCAGCCCAAGCGCCAGCCGGTCATGCAGAAGTACTTCGAGAAGCTGTTGATCACCACCACCTCGCCCGGCAGCCCGAGCGCGGTCCAGGGCTCGGCTCCGTAGCTCAGGCCCTGGTAGATCTCGTCGACGATCAGCACGCCGCCGCGCTCGGCGATGAAGCGCGCGATCGCCTCCAACTCGCTGCGCGAGATGAGCGTGCCCGTCGGATTGGACGGCGTGCCGAGGATGAGCGCCTTGGTGCGCGCGGTCCACGCTTCGCGCACCATCGCCGCCGTCGGCTGGAAGTTGTGCGCGGCGGTTACGGCGAGCGGCCGCGCGCGGCCCTCGAACGCGCGCACGAAATGGCGGTAACCCGGATAACCAGGGTCGGGCACCAGCACCTCGTCAAGCGCATCGACGTAAAGCGCGGCGACGGTGAGGAGGCCGCCCGAAGCACCGGCCGTGATCACCACGCGCTCGGGCGGCAAATCGGCGCCGAACCTACTCGCATAATGCTGCGCGATCGCCTCGCGCAGCGCCGCAAGACCGAGCGTCGCGGTGTAAGCCGTGCGTCCTTCGCGAAGCGCGCGCACGCCTGCTTCCACCACCGGCTCGGGCGCGGTGAAGTCCGGCTCGCCGATCTCCATGTGCACGACGTGGCGGCCGGCGCGCTCGAGCGCCTGCGCGCGCGAGAGCACGTCCATCACTTCGAAAGGTGCGATTTCCGCAGCGCGGCGCGCCGTCACCATGGGCGGTGAGCCATTCTACGGTCTGCCCCCTGCTATAGAATCGTTGCGTGGACGAGCAGCTGAAGAAGAGCGCCCTCGAGTACCATCGCCGCGCGCCGCCGGGCAAGCTCTCGATCCTGCCCACCAAGCAGCTCACCAACCAGCGCGATCTCGCGCTCGCCTACTCCCCCGGTGTGGCGGCCGTCTGCGAGGAGATCGTGCGCGATGCCGCCTGCGCGGTGCACTACACCTCGCGCTCGAACCTGATTGGCGTCATCACCAATGGCACCGCGGTGCTCGGTCTGGGCGCGATCGGGCCGCTCGCCGCGAAGCCGGTGATGGAGGGCAAGGCGGTGCTCTTCAAGAAATTCGCGGGCATCGACTGCTTCGACATCGAGATCGACGAGCGCGACCCTGAAAAGCTGGTCGACATCATCGCCGCGCTCGAGCCCACGTTCGGCGCCATCAACCTCGAGGACATCAAGGCGCCCGAATGCTTCACCGTGGAGCGGCTGCTGCGAAAGCGCATGCGCATTCCCGTGTTCCACGATGACCAGCATGGCACGGCCATCACGGTGGGCGCCGCCGTGTACAACGGCCTCAAGGTCGTCGGCAAGCGCATCGGGGAGGTGAAGCTCGTCGCGTCGGGCGCCGGCGCGGCGGCGCTCGCGTGCCTCGATCTCCTGCAGAAGATGGGGCTGCCGCTCGCCAACATCGTCGTCACCGACATCAAGGGCGTGGTCTACAACGGCCGGCGCGAACTGATGGATCCGGACAAGGAGCGCTACGCGAAGGACACGCGCGCGCGCACGCTCGACGAGGTGATCGGCGGCGCCGACGTGTTCCTCGGCCTCTCGGCGGGCGGCGTGCTGAAGAGCGCCATGGTGAAGAAGATGGCCGAGCGCCCGCTGATCCTCGCGCTCGCCAACCCGGAGCCGGAGATCTCGCCCGAGCTCGCGCGCGAGGCGCGCCCCGATTGCGTCATCGCCACCGGGCGCTCGGACTATCCGAACCAGGTGAACAACGTGCTCTGCTTCCCATTCATCTTCCGGGGAGCGCTGGATGTCGGCGCCACCACCATCACGACGGAAATGGAGCTCGCCGCGGTGCGCGCCATCGCCGAGCTCGCACAAGCCGAGACCTCCGAGCAGGTGGCGCTTGCCTACGGCATCGAGACGATCAGCTTCGGGCCCGAGTACATCATCCCGCGGCCGTTCGACCCGCGGCTCATCGCGCGCGTCGCGCCCGCGGTGGCGCAAGCGGCGATGGAATCCGGTGTCGCGACACGCCCGATTGCCGACGTGGAGGCCTACCGGCAGTCGCTCTCGCATTTCGTCTACCAGTCCGGCCTCATCATGAAGCCGCTCTTCAGCGCGGCGAAAGCGCAGCCGCGGCGCGTGGTCTACGCCGAAGGCGAGGACGAGCGCGTGCTGCGCGCGGTGCAGGTGGTGGTCGACGAAGGCCTGGCAAGACCGATCCTCGTCGGCCGGCCGCAGGTGGTCGAGCAGCGCCTCGAGCGCCTCGGGCTGCGGGTGCGCCCGGGGAAGGAAGTCGAGCTCGTCAACCCGGAGTTCGATGCGCGCTACCGCGATTACTGGACGACGTACCAGCGCCTCGCCGAGCGCCGCGGCGTGTCGCCGGAATACGCGCGCATCGAGATGCGCCGCAGCACCACCCTCATCGGCACCATGATGATCCACAAGGGCGAGGCCGACGCCCTGATCTGCGGCACGCTCGGCATGTTCGCCGAGCACATGCGCTACATCGACCAGGTGATCGGCCTGCGGCCCGGCGCGCGCCACTACGCGGCGATGAACGCCATCATCCTGCCCTCGCGCACGGTGTTCATCTGCGACACCTACGTGACGAACGACCCGGACGCCGAGCACATCGCCGAGATGACCTTGCTTGCCGCCGACGAGGTGCGCCGCTTCGGCATCGTGCCGAAGGTGGCGCTCCTTTCCGCATCCAACTTCGGCTCGGTCGACACGCCCGCGGCGCGCAAGATGCGCGCCGCGCTCGCGCTCATCACCGAGCGCGCGCCCGACCTGCAGGTCGAGGGCGAGATGCACGGCGATGCCGCGCTCTCCGAGGAGATCCGCATGCGCGTCTTTCCGCGCGCGCGGCTGCGCGGGGAAGCGAACCTGCTGGTGATGCCGACGCTCGACGCGGCGAACATCTCGTTCAACCTGCTGAAGACCGCCGCCGGCGGCGGCGTCACCGTCGGGCCGATGCTGCTCGGCGCCGCGCGCCCGGCGCACATCCTCACGCCCTCGGCCACCGTGCGCCGCATCGTCAACATGACCGCGCTCGCCGTGGCGGACGCCAACGCGCCGCGTCCCCAGGAGAGTCTCTTCTGATGGACGCGCTCAGCGCCACCATCGCGCCCCTGCATGCGGGACGCTCGCCGCCGCGGGCGGGCCTGGTGCTCACCGGCGGCGGCGCGCGCGCCGCCTACCAGGTCGGCGTGGTGAAAGCGGTGCGCGACGTGCTGGGCGGGCCGAAGAAGAATCCGTTCCCGATCGTCTGCGGTACCTCCGCCGGCGCGATCAACGCGACGACGCTCGCCGTCTTCGCCGACGACTTCTCGGGCGCGGTGGCGACGCTCCTCGAGCAGTGGGAGAACATGCATTGCCACCACATCTACCGCACGGATGCCTGGCACATCATGAAGAGCGGCGCGCGCTGGCTCGCGGCGATGATGCTCGTCTCGCGCCACAACCCGATCTCGCTTCTCGACAACACGCCGCTCGCGGCGATGCTGGCGAGGAACCTGCCGTTCGAGCGCATCCAGGCGAACATCGATGCCGGCTCGCTCTACGCCGTGTGCGTGACCGCTTCCGGCTATACCACCGGGCAGAGCGTGTCGTTTTTCCAGGGTGGCAGCGACCTCATCGGCTGGGAGCGCAACCAGCGCATCGGCGCCGCGGTGACGCTGAACGCCGACTACCTGCTTGCCTCCGCCTCGCTGCCCTTCATCTTCCCCGCGGTGAAGGTCCATCGCGAGTATTTCGGCGACGGCTCGATGCGCCAGATCGCGCCGGTGTCACCGGCGCTGCATCTGGGCGCCGACCGCGTGCTGATCGTCGGCACCGGACGCCGGGCGCAGGAGGCGAACCGCGCGCGCTCGACGATCTACCCCTCCCTCGCGCAGGTCGCGGGCCACGCGCTCAACTCCATCTTCCTCGACAGCCTCGCCGTGGACATCGAGCGCCTGGAGCGCATCAACCGCACCGTGAAGCTGATCCCGCAGGAGCGGCTTGCCGAGTCCAGCGTGAAGCTCCGGCCGGTGAAGGTGCTCTTCATCACGCCGTCTCAGCCGATCGAGCGCATCGCCGCGCGCTTCCTGCACGAGCTGCCGGGCACCGTGCGCTTCATCCTCAAGCCAACCGGCGCGCTGAACCGCTCGGGCTCGAACCTGGCGAGCTATCTGCTCTTCGAAGAGTCGTTCTGCCGCGCGCTCATCGATCTCGGCTACCAGGACACCATCAGCCGCGAAGCCGAGGTGCGCGATTTCTTCGCCACGCCGGAGGCACGGGCGTATGCCTGACGAGCCGCCGCCGCAGGACCCCTTCGAGATGTTCCGGCGCCTGTGGGGCGGCTTGGGCGTGCCGCTGCCCGGCATGGCGATGCCGACCTTCGATCCGCAGGAAGTAGAGAAGCGCATCGCCGAGCTGCGCTCGGTCGAGGCCTGGCTCAACATGAACCTCAACATGGTGAAGTTCTCCATCCAGGGCCTCGAGCTGCAGCGCGCCGCGCTGCGGGCGATGCGCGACGCCGGCGGCGGCGAAGCACCGCGCAAAAAATAGGCAGTTCAATCCACCGGAGACGAGCGAATGGCAAAGGCAATCCGTTTTCACAGGCAGGGCGGTCCCGAGGTGCTGCAGGTCGACGACGTGCCGGTGAGCGATCCGGCGCCGGGACAGATCCGCATCCGGCATACCGCGATCGGCGTCAACTTCGTCGACACCTATCAGCGCTCCGGGCTCTACCCGATGCAGACGCCGGCGATCGCCGGCAACGAAGGCGCGGGCGTGGTGGAAGCGCTCGGCAAGGGCGTCAAGGATCTCAAGATGGGCGACCGCGTCGCCTATACCGGGCTCCCCGGCTCCTACTGCGAGGCGCGGCTCGTGCCCGCGGAGCGCGTGGTGAAAGTGCCCAAGGGCATCAGCGACGAGCAGGCCGCATCGATGCTGCTCAAGGGCATGACCGTGCACTACCTCATCTTCTCCACCTACAAAGTCAAGAAAGGCGAGACGGTGCTCTGGCACGCGGCCGCCGGCGGCGTCGGAATGATTGCCGGCCAGTGGCTGAAAAAGCTCGGCGTGACCACCATCGGCACGGTCGGCTCCGACGAAAAAGCGAAGCTCGCCAGAGCCCACGGCTACAAGCACGTCATCAACTACAGCAGCGAGAACTTCGTCGAGAAGGTGAAGGAGATCACCAAGGGGAAGAAACTTGCGGTGGTCTACGACGCGGTCGGCAAGTCGACCTGGGATGGCTCGCTCGAGTGCCTGCAGCCGCGCGGGCTGATGGTGTCCTTCGGCAACGCCTCGGGCGCGGTGCCCCCGGTGAACCTCGGCATCCTCTCCACCAAGGGCTCGCTCTACGTTACGCGGCCCACGCTCGCGACCTATATCGCTGCGCGCGCCGACCTGGTCAAGCGCTCGAACGAGCTCTTCAACGCGGTGAAGTCGGGCGCCGTGAAGATCGAGACCACCGCGCGCTACAAGCTCGAGGAGGCGGCCAACGCCCATCGCGACCTCGAAGGGCGCAAGACCACCGGCTCGGTGATTCTCGTTCCGTAGCGATGGATCTCGACGTCGCGGAGCTCCGCCGGCGCCTCGCGCGCCCGGCGGCCGCGACGTCGATCTACGGCGATGACCGGGCGGAGCGCGAGACTGCGGGCATCACACCGGCGGCGGTGCTGGTGCCGATCATTGCGCATGCCGAAGGACTCACCGTGCTTTTCACGCGGCGCACCACGCAGCTCAAGGCGCACTCGGGCCAGGTGAGCTTTCCCGGCGGCCGCGCCGAGCCGGACGACGCAAGCCCCGAGCACACGGCGTTGCGCGAAGCCGCGGAAGAGATCGGCCTGCCGCCCGCCCGCGTCGAGGTGCTCGGACGGCTGCCCGAGTACTACACGCGCACCGGGTTTCGCGTGACGCCGGTGATCGGGCTCATCCAGCCGCCGCTCGAGCTTGTGCCCGATGCGCGCGAGGTCGACGAGGTGTTCGAGGTGCCGCTCGCTTTCCTGCTCGATTCAGCGAACCACCGTCGCGAGAGTCGCCAGCTCGGCGCGCGCATGGCCACGTACTACGTGATCGAACACCACGGCCGCACCATCTGGGGCGCCACCGCAGGGATGCTGATCAATCTTTACCGCCGGCTCGCCGCCTAGAATGCGTCGATGAGCATTGTCGCGATCATCGCCGCGCTCGTCATCGAGCAATGGCGGCCCCTCGGCCACCGCCCGGCGGTGCAGGGCACGCTCGGCGCGTGGGCGGCTTGGCTCGAACAGTCGTTCAATGGCGGCGAGCGCCACCACGGCGTGATGGCCTGGCTCGTCGCCGTGCTGCCGCCGGTGGCGCTCGCGCTCGCGCTGCATCTCGCGCTCTACGCGCTGCAGGGGCTCCTCGCGCTCGCCTTCAACATCGCCGTGCTGTACCTGACGCTCGGCTTCCGGCAGTTCAGCCACTACTTCACCGACATCCAGGTCGCGGTGAAGTCCGGGGACATCGAGCGGGCGCGTGCCGCGCTCGAGCAGTGGCGTGGCGCCTCTGGCGTGGTGCGCCCGCGCGAGGAGCTCATCCGGCTCACCATCGAGGAGGCGCTCCTTGCCTCGCACCGGCACGTGTTCGGCGTGCTGCTGTGGTACTTGCTGCTGCCGGGCCCGAGCGGCGCCGTGCTCTACCGCCTCGCCGCCTACTTCGCCTGGCGCTGGAAGGATCTCGGCGGCTTCGGCGAGTTCGCCAACCGCGCGTTCCACCTGCTCGACTGGCCGGCGGTGCGGCTCACCGCTGCGGCGTTCGCCGTGGTGGGCGACTTCGAGGACGCGGTGTATTGCTGGCGCACGCAGGCGCGCACCTGGCTCGATCCGAACGCCGGCATCGTGCTTGCCGCGGGGGCCGGCGCCATGGGCGTGCGCCTCGGAATGCCGGTGCAGGACGTAGAGGGCATGCAGCCGCGCCCCGAGCTCGGCCTCGGCGAGCCGGCGGAGGGTCCATTCCTCGACAGCACCGTCGGGCTCCTGTGGCGCGCGGTCGTCGTTTGGGTGTTCGCCCTGGTGATCCTGACGGTGGCGCGGCTCCTATAGGCCGGTCGAACTAGGGCAGCGGGCGAACTGCCTCGATAACATGGCGCTCATGGAGAACCTGCGCGCCGATTTCGCGCGCGTGCGCGCGGCGCTGCAAGGCCGCGCGGCGTACCGCTCGCTGCATGCGCTGTGCGCTCCGGGCTTCCACGCGGTGCTCGTCTATCGGTTCGGACGCTGGGCGCTTGGGCAGCCGGCGCTCGTGCGCGTGCCGCTCGGCATCGTCTACCAGTTCCTGTACCTCCTCGTGCGTGTCTGCTGGGGCATCGAGATCTCGCGCGCCGCGAGCATCGGGTCCGGCCTGTACGTCGGCCACCTCGGCGGCATCACCGTGTCGCGGCGCGCGGTGATCGGGCGCAATTGCGCGCTATCACAGCAGGTGACCATCGGCGCTTCCGCACACGGCGCGCCGGTCATCGGCGACGATGTCTATATCGCGCCTGGCGCGCGCATCTTCGGCCCGATTCGCATCGGCAACAACGTCAAGATCGGCCCGAATGCCGTGGTCGGGGAAGACATTCCGGATAACGCCGTGGTCGCGCTCGTTCCCGGCTACCGCATCACCTCCTACCTCGGCAACCGGCGTGCGCCTTCGGCTACACCCGTCGATCCGCGCCGCAGCGCCAGCACTGGGTGAACTGCGCGCCGAGCCGCTCGCCGCAGGCGCATGTCCAATCGGGTCCTGCCGCGGGCGGGCGGAGCAGCTCCGCGGCGCGCGGCGCATCCGCATCGTCCAGCACCCAGAGCTGTGCTTCGCATTCCGCCGGCGGCAGCTCTCCCATGGCCGAGGAGAGGGCGGCGTTGCGCACCAGCACTGGGATGCCCGCGGCCTCGAGCAGATTTCTCGCGTGATAGACGGTGGTCTGGTTGAAGGAGCCGAAGACGCGCTTCATCAAATGTTGAAGAGCGCTTCGCACTTCGCGGCGCAGATGAAATCGTTCTCCGAGAGCCCGCCGATCGCGTGGGTCATGTACTCGACGCGGCACTTGTTGTAGCCCACCAGCAGGTCGGGGTGATGATCCTCGCGGTGCGAGATCCAGGCGAGCGCGTTCACGAACGCCATCGTCTGGTAGTAGTTCGTGAACGGGTACACCTTGACCAGCTTGCCCTCGTCGATGGTCCAGCCCTTCACCTGCTTCAGCATATCTTTCGCCTGCTGCGCAGTGTAGGGCGCGACGTTGCCTTCACACGGCTTGCATTTCCTGGTCGCCAGTTCGCTCATCAGGGGCTCCTCAGCTCGGCCAGCCGGGCGATGCGCATCGCGGCCGGCGGGTGCGAATCATAGAACGCGGAATGCAGCGGGTCGGGGGTGAGCGTCGCCGCATTGTCCTTGTAGAGTTTCACCAGCGCGCGCACGAGCTCCTGCGGGCTCGCATGGCTCACCGCATAGGCGTCGGCCTCGTACTCGCGCCGGCGCGAATAGCGGCTCGTCAGGGGTTGGACGAAAAACAGGAACTCGGGCAGCACCATCATGAAAAGCGCGAGCGCCGCGGCGTGGCTCGGCGTCGCGACGCCGAGGCCGGTGTAGAACCAGTCGCGGTCGATGAGCTGGCCGAGCACCGCGAGCACCGCGAGGCTGATTACGGCGGAGAGCGCCATCTGCTTCGTGATGTGGTGCAGGCGGTAGTGGCCGAGCTCGTGCGCGAGCACCGCCTCGACCTCCGGCGGCTGCAGCCGGCTCACCAGCGTATCGAAGAGCACGATGCGCTTCGCCGCGCCGAAACCGGTGAAGAAAGCGTTGCCGTGGCTCGAGCGCTTCGAGCCGTCCATGAGGTACAGGCCGCTCGACTTGAAGCCGCAGCGCTCGAGGAGCCGCGCCACCCTCGACGCGAGCTCGCCCTCGGTGATCGGCGTGAACTTGTTGAAAAAAGGCATGATGAATGCCGGATAGATCATGACGAGCGCCGCCGAATACGCGACCCAGACGAGCCATACGTAGAGCCACCAGTACGTCCCCATCTTGCCCATCAGCCACAGCACCGCGAGTAGGAGCGGCACGCCGAGCACGAGGCCGACGACCGCGTGCCGCACGAGGTCGGCAATGAACAGGCGCACCGTCATGCGGTTGAAGCCGTAGCGCGCCTCGATGCCGAAGGTGCGGTACGCCACGAGCGGCAGGCCGATGAGCGCCTGCACGAACACGATGCTGAGGAGAAGCGCCGTGCCGTGCGCGATCGAGCCGGTGGCGAAGAGCGCGCTCCACGCCTGCGAAAGCCACTGGATCAGGCCGCCGAGGGTCAAGACAAGGAGCGTCGCCACGCCTACCGCGAGATCGATCATGCCGAGGCGCGTCTTCGCCGCGGTGTAGTCGGCCGCTTTCTGGTGAGCGGCGAGCGGGATCGAGTCGGCGAAGCTCGGGGGGACGCTCGCGCGGTGCGCGCTCACGTGGCGGATCTGCCGCGCCGCGAGCCACAGCCGCGTCACGCTTGCCGCGCCGAGCGCGACAAGAAAAAGCCAGGTCAGGGCGTTCGGCACGCGGCGGCTAGAATAAGCCATGGCCGGCGATCCCAACAACCTGATCTGGATCGACATGGAAATGACGGGCCTGCAGCCCGATGCCGACCGCATCATCGAGATCGCGATGCTGGTGACCGACCCGCAGCTCGAGCTGGTGGCCGAAGGCCCGGTGCTGGTGGTGCACCAGCCCGACGAGGTACTGGAGGCCATGGATACGTGGAACAGGAGCACGCACAAGAAGAGCGGCCTCATCGACCGCGTGCGCGCCTCTAGCTTGAGCGAAGCGGACGCGGAGCGCGCCGCGCTCCAGTTCCTCGAGCAGCATGTGCCGGCGAACAACTCGCCGATGTGCGGCAACTCGATCTGCCAGGACCGGCGCTTCCTCGCGCGCTGGATGCCGCGGCTGGAGGCGCATTTCCATTACCGCAACCTCGACGTTTCCACGCTGAAGGAGCTCGTACGCCGCTGGAAGCCCGAGCTCATGAAGGGCTTCGCCAAGGAAGGCAGGCACGAGGCCCTCGCCGACATCCATGAGTCGATCCAGGAGCTTAAGTTCTACCGCAAGAGCGTAATGACCATCTAGGAATTCCGATCCAGGGTCGCAATTACTTCGCGGCAGAAAATTGCGGCCCAACTCTGGATCGGAATTACGGCTTTTTGATCGCCGCGGCAATCTCCCGGCTTATGCCGGCAAGCGCCGTGCTATGCGCCGCGGCGAGCGCGTCGTAGAACTTCGTTGCCACCTTCTGGTGCACCACCGAGCGCCCGGTGCGCCGCACGCCTTTCGGTCCGATCACGGTCCAGGCGGCGTCAATCAGCACGGCCTGGTCCGGCCCTGAATCAAAGCGCAGGATGTCGAGCGTCACGCGGTAATCAGCATCGGCATTGCGCGCCGGCCCGGCGAGGCGCATGCCGAGCTCGGCTGCGAGATTGGCGGCGACGACGCGGCCGATAGCGGTGCGCAGCGGCTCGGCCCAGCGTGCCTGCTCCGCAATAATGACTTCGTTGGCCGTCGTGCGCACCACGAGCTGCGCCCGATCGACCATCTCCGGCACGCTGACGGGTCCGACCGCGACCGAGGCAGCTTCCGGCGCCGCGACCGGCGGCTCGGGCGCATCCAGCGTATAGAAGCGCTCGCGCGCTGGTGCGCTACAACCCGCCAAGACGACGCTCAGGAGAAACATGAGCCGGATCATTGCGCGTCGGCGCTCTTGCCCCGCAGCAGCGCCTGCGGATTGCGCTCCAGGTAATCGGCGAGCGTGCGCAGGCTCTGCGCGGTGCGCGCGAACTCGCGCGCCGCGTCCTGCAGCTCGCCGAAGAGCGCCGAGTCGGGCGCGAGGCTCTTCTCGGCGCTCGCGAAGGTGCGGCTCGCATCGCCCATGGTCTTGGTCGTCTCGGCGAGCGCCTTGCGCATCTCGGCGAGCGTCGCGCGCGCCTCGGGCGCAAGCTCGGTGTCGAGGCGCTTCACCAGCGCGTCCAGGGTCTGCAGCGTGCGGTTGAAGTTGCCGGCCATCCCGACAAGCGTGGTGTGCAGATCTTCGAGCGCGCTCGCCGTGGTGGGCAGCTCGGGCGGCGACTGGGCGAGGTCGAGGCTCGCGCGCGGCGCGTCCGGAAAAAAATCGAGCGCGACGTAGAGCTGGCCGGTGAGCAGGCTCGCGGTGCGCAGCTGCGCGCGCAGGCCGCGCTCGACCAGGCGCGCCACGAACTTGCCGTCCTTGCCGAGCCGGCCGGCTTTCGGCGCGCCGCCGCGCAGACGCGAGGTGAAGCGCTCCGGGTAGACGCGGATCTCGACCGGGATCGAGATGCGCTCGTTCTGCGGATCGTATTGCGTGTGGATGGCGGCCACCTCACCGACCACGATGCCGCGGAAGTCGACCGGCGCGCCGGGCTGCAGCCCGCGCACCGACTGGTTGAAGACGAGCACGTAGCTGTCGGCAAGGCGGTCCGGGTTCTTGTTCGCGCGCGCCTGGCTGCGGTGCAGCTCGAACACCATGTCGGGTGGGATTGACGCCGGCTCCGCTTCGTCGAGCGGCGTGTCGAAGGCGATGCCGCCCACGGCGAGCGATACCAGCGACTCGGTCTTCACCCGCACGCCCTCGGCGTCGAGCGCGAGATCGACGCCGCTCGCGTGCCAGAAACGGCTCGCCGCCGTGACAAAGCGGTCGTAGGGCGCGTTGACGAAGACGGTCACCTTCACCGCCTTGCCGTCGCCCTCGAGCGCATAGGCGGCCACCTGGCCGACCTGCAGCCGCCGGTAATAGACCGGTGAGCCGATGTCGAGCGAGCCGATGTCCTCCGAGCGCAAGGCGAGCTGCCGGCCGGGCGCGTCGGTGGTGAAGGCGGGCGGCTGCTCGAGACCGATGAAGAGCCGCCGGCGCTGCGTCGACTTGCCGACGTCCACGGCGACGTAGGTGCCCGAAAGCAGCGTCTGCAGGCCCGAAACGGTGCTACCGGAGATGCGCGGCCGCACCACCCAGAAGCGCGTGTCTTCGACGAGGAGCTTGTCCGCGCCCTTGCTGAGATGCGCCGTTGCTACCACGCCGGTGAGATCGGCGGCGAGGCTGATCGCGCCGATGTGGCCGACGTCGACGTCCTTGTACTTGATCCGCGTCTTGCCGGCCTGCAGGCCTTCGGCGGTGCCGAAGTGGATCTCGACCACCGGCCCGTGGTCGAGCCAGCTGCTGACGGCAAGCCAGGCGCCGATGGCGAGTGCCACCGCCGGCACGACCCAGACGAGCGGAAACGAACGGCCGGCCTTTGGCGCCGGCAAGGCCTCGGGAATGCGCTCAGGCGGCGGGCCGTTCACCATCCCAGATGAGCCGCGGATCGAAGCTCTGCGCCGCCGCCATGGTCAGCACCACGACCGCGCCGAACGCGGGCGCGGCCGGCCCGGCGCGCACGGCGGCGAGCGCGGTGAGCTGCACCAGCGCGACGAGGAGCGCCACCACGAAGATGTCGAGCATCGACCAGCGGCCGATCGATTCCACCAGTCGGTAGAGCCGCGCGCGCTCGCCGCGGCGCGCGCGCCAGCCGAGCTGCACGCTCGCGGCGAGCACCGCGAGCGCGATGATCTTGACGAGCGGGATCACGATGCTCGCCAGGAACACGATGAGCGCGAGCACCCATGAGCCCGATTCCCACAGGAAGAGCACGCCGCTCAGGATGGTGTCTTCCGACGAGCCGAAGAGCGAGCTCGTGTGCATGATCGGCAGTGTGTTCGCCGGCACGTAGAGCGCCATCGCCGCGACGAGGTAGGCCCAGCAATGCCCGATCGATCCGGGCTTCCGGAAGGCGAGCCGAGCATGGCAGCGCGGGCACGCCGCGCCGGGCGCCGCCGGCGCGCGCGATAGGAGACCGCAGGTGCCGCAGGCGAGGAGACCGAGCTCCGCCGCGGTGGCGTTCATGCCGGCGCGATGCGCGACCAGAGCTCGCGCGGATCAAAGCTCGCCTCGATTGCCGCCATGACGAGCATCAGCGCGCCGTAGGAGCCGAGCGCCACGCCCGGCTCGACGTCGGCGACATGGCCAAGCTTGACGAGCGATACCAGCGCGCCGAGCACGAACACCTCCACCGTGCCCCAGCGGCTCGCGAACCGCAGCAGGCGGAACACCGCGCCGAAGCCGGGCGCGCGGATGCCGCGCGCGAGCGGCACGAGCAGATAGGCGAGCGCCGCCAGCTCGGCGAGCGGCATGACGAGTGCCATGAAGAGCACCAGCATCGCGACGAGCGGCATGCCCTGCGACCAGAGCGCGGCGGCCGCGCCGGCCAGCGTCGCCGTGGTGCGCTCGTCCTGCAGCTCGAGCGTGAGGATCGGGAAGGCGTTCGCCAGCGCGAGCAGAACGAGCGCGGTGACGGTCAGGGCGAGCGTACGCTCGAGCCCGCCGCGCGCGCGCTGGTAGAGCACCGCACCGCAGCGCGCGCACAGCGCCTTGCGCGGGCGCGGCAATGGAGCATCGTGCTGCAGGAGATCACACTCGGGACAGGCGAGGAGCTGCGCGCGGTTCATCCGCTGTTTTGGTTACCCCCGGCGCATCCTACCATCGCGCCGCGCTACGGTTTTGGCGGCGCTCCGGTGAACGATCCCGACGGCGTGCCGGGCGTGCCACCCTTCGTGGGCTCGGCGCTTCGCGCGCCGCCGCCCGGCGCATCGTCGCCGACGTTGCTGCCGGTGCCGCCCTTCGGCTTGACGCTCACCCTCGGCCCCGGCTTCGATGGCGGCGGCTTCGGCGCGTCCTTCTCCGCCGCGTCCTTCGCCGCCGCTTGCGCGAGCATGGTGCGCTCGACGCCCAGGCGCCGCAGCACCCACGGCTCGACCACCTCGGCAAGCACCTTGCCTTCCGGCCAGCGCTGCGAGCGGCCCATGTGGCCGCCCTCCGGATTTACCCACACTTCCTTCGGGTCGCCGTGCTTCATCAGGAGATAGAGATCGGCGATCGGCTGCTGCGTATCGCGCTCGCCGTTCACGAGCAGCATCGGCGCGGAGGGCTTGTCGATGAGGCCGCGCGCCACGAGCGACAGGCGCGGCCCGTACGCGAGGAATTCCTCCATCGTCTTCGTGCCGTACACCGATGCGCGCGCCGGGTAGATGTCGAAGAGATATTCGCGCGTCGAGAACGCCTTCTTCTGCCACTCGGGTGCGTAGTAGTCGTGGATGCCGACGCCGTGGACCACGGCGCCGCGAATGCGATCCTTCTCCGTGTACGCAAGCACGGCCGCCCAGTAGCCGCTCCAGCTTCGCCCCTGCACGACGATGCGCTTCGCATCGATGTCCCGGCGCGTCGCCAGGTAGTCGAGCGCGGCGGAGAACATGCGCTCCGCGCCGACATCGATGAGGATCGGCGCCTGCCCGGTGCCCGGCATGTCGATCGCGAACACGCCGACGCCCGCGTTGAGATAGCCGTCGGCTCGCGCGATCACTTCCTCCTTGCGCGAATCGAGCCCGTTTATGCCGAAGACCAGCGGCATCGGTCCAGACGCGCGTGGCAGCCGCAGGTACGCGACGATCTCCTTGCCGTCGAACGGAATGCGCACCGTCTCGATCGGCGGATTGAGCGATTTCCCGTACGCTTGGAACGCGTCGAGCGCGCGCGCGTAGGCCTTGTGCTTGCCAGTGGAGAGCCGCTCGCTTGGCCAGCGTCCGATGTTGAAGACCTGCCATGCGTGGAGGTAGTCGCCCCGCGCGAAGTAGCGCTCGCCGATGCGACTCCACGCCGCCGCCCAGTCGTCAGGCTCGAGGCTCTGCAGGCTCGCCATCGCTTCGCGTCCATCCTCGGCCTTGATGCCGGTAAGAGGATACAGGTTGCGCTCGGCGCGCCGCAGCGTTTCCTGCTTGAGCTCTTCCAGGGAGCGCGGCCCCCAGCTCTGCGCGAGCGCGGCAAGCGGCAGCGCGAGCGCGACAACCAGCCAGCGTTTCATTCGACTTCCACGATGCACTCGATCTCGACCGGGATGCCCATCGGCAGCGAGCCCATGCCCACCGCGGAGCGGGCGTGCTTGCCCCGGTCGCCGAATACCTGCACGAAAAGATCCGAGCAGCCGTTGATCACCTTGGGCTGGTCCTCGAACTCGGGCACCGCGTTGACCATCCCCAGCAGCTTGACCACCCGGCGCACCTTGTCCAGGCTGCCGAGCTCGGCGCGCATCACCGCCAGGAGATCGATACCGACCGCGCGCGCATGCTGGTAGGCCTGCTCGGCGGTGAACTCGCGGCCCACTTTGCCCTTCACGCCGCGCGGGCCCTTGCCCGCGAGGAACAGCAGATTGCCGGTGCGCACCGCGTTCACGTAGTTCGCCACCGGCTGCGACGGTGCCTTCAGCTCGAGCTGCAGCTCTCGGATGCGTGCTTCGGCGCCCATGCTAGAGGCCCGGGGTCTGGTCCTTGGGGACGACGTCGGAGGGCTTGCGTTCGAGGGCAGGCGACGGCTTGCCGCCCAGCGACGGCAGGCCCGCGTCGTCGCGCTTCTTCTCGGCCTCTGTCGGCGTAGTCGTGATCAGGGAGCGCAACTCCGCTTCGTCCAGGCGCAGCTTGAGCGGCGGGTGCGGCTTTGCCGTCTGCTCGGCCGGCTGCGCCGGCGCGGGCGTTTGCGCCCCGGTGGGCAGTAGCGTCACGGCGAGCAAGACGCCGAATATCGTTCGCGCGCTCACTGCAGCGCTACCACCTTGCCGGGATTGAGCAGGTTGTCGGGATCGAGCGTGCGCTTGATGTCGCGCATGACGTCGATGACATCGTCGCCGAGCTCAAGCCGCATCGAGCCCATCTTGCCCATGCCGATGCCGTGCTCGCCGGTGCAGGTGCCTTCCATGCGCAGCGCGCGCTCCACCAACCGCTTGTTGAACTGCTTCGCAATCTCGGTCTCCTGCGGCTTCGCCGGGTCGACGAGCAGCATGAGGTGGAAGTTGCCGTCGCCGATGTGGCCCAGCAGCGGCACCGGCGCGATGTAGTCCTTCACGTCCTCCATCGTCTCGTGCACGCACTCGGCAAGGCGCGAGATGGGCACGCAGACGTCGGTCGATACCGCGCGCGAGCCGGGCCGGATCTGCAGGCAGGCGAAGTAGGCGTCGTGCCGCGCCTGCCAGAGCTGGTTGCGCTCCTCGGGCCTGGTGGCCCACTGGAAGTCCATGCCGCCGTGCTCCTTGGCGAGCGCCTGCACCGCCTCGGCCTGCTCGACCACCGAGCTCTGCGAGCCGTGGAATTCGAAGAACACCGTCGGTGCCACCCGGTAATTGGTCTTCTTGTACTTGTTGATCGCGTCGATCGTCTTGTCGCAGACGATGTCGCAGCGTGCGATCGGGATGCCCGACTGGATGGTGGCGATCACCGTGCGCGTGCAGCCGTCGACCGAGTCGAAGGCGCACACGGCGGCCGACATCGCTTCCTGCACCGGATAAAGCCGCACCGTGACCTCGATAATGATTCCCAGCGTGCCCTCGGAACCGACGAACAACCGGGTAAGGTCATACCCGGCGGCCGATTTTTTCGCGCGCCTTGCGGTCTGGATGATGCGGCCGTCGGCGAGCACCACTTTAAGCGAGAGCACGTTCTCGCGCATCGTGCCGTAGCGCACGGCATTGGTTCCCGAGGCGCGCGTCGCCGCCATGCCGCCGATCGTGGCGTCGGCGCCCGGATCCACCGGGAAGAAAAGCCCGGTGTGCTTGATGTACTCGTTCAGCTGCTTGCGCGTCACGCCGGCCTGCACCACCGCGTCGAGGTCCTCCTCGTGCACGGCCAGCACCTTGTTCATCTGCGAAAGGTCGAGCGACACGCCGCCGTTGATGGCGAGGATGTGGCCCTCGAGCGAGGTGCCGACGCCGTACGGGATCATCGGCACGCGGTGGCGCCGGCAGATGTCGACGACATCGCGCACTTCTTCCGTGTTGTGCGGGAACACCACGGCGTCGGGCAGCGCGTACGGGAAATACGATTCGTCCTTGCCATGGTGCTCGCGCACCGCGGCGGAAGTGGAGACCCGGTCGCCGAGGAGCGCTTTCAGCTCAGCGACGACCGACTGGTCAAACTCCCGGGCCTTGTTCATCCCCTATTTTAGTTTGATCTCGCCGTGAAACGGCACCTTCAGGCCGAGCTGCGGGATCTCGAGCGTGACGTGCGCCGGCAGCGTCTCGCTGCCCTGGAGCTTGCCGCTCATCATCGCCTTCTGCACCGCCTGCTCGATCTCGCGCTGCGAGTTGACGCCGACCATCTTCAGGAACTTGCGGATGCTGAGGTTGAAGGTTTCCTGGTCCATGTCTATCTCCGGAAGAGCAATTTCTTGGCCATTTCCTTGCCCAGCTCGACGCCCCACTGGTCGTAGCTGTTGATGTTCCAGATGACGCCCTGCACGAAGACCTTGTGCTCGTAGAGGGCGATCAGCCGGCCGAGGTTCTGCGCCGTGCAGCCGTCGAGGTGCAGCATGCTCGATGGGCGATTGCCGGGGTATTGGCGATAGGGCGGCAGGCTCCGGTCATCGGTGCCCGCATTTGTCCCAAAGGCGAGGGCATCGGCCTGGGCGCGCGCGTTGGCGCTGAGGTCGGCGTCCAGGCCGAGGTCGATGAAATCGCAGGGCACGACCTGCGTCCCCTGGTGCAGCAGCTGGTGGAACGAGTGCTGGCTCACCGTGCCCTCGGCGCCCCACAGCACCGGGGCCGTCGCGTAGTCGACCACTCGGCCGGCGCGATCGACGCGCTTGCCGTTGGACTCCATCTCGAGCTGCTGGAGGTATGCGGGCAAGAGGCGCAGCGCATTCGCATAGGGCAGCACCGCATGCGTCGCGCAGCGGAGGAAATTCGCGTTCCACACGCCGATGAGGCCGAGGAGCGCCGGGATATTTTTCTCCACCGGCGCGGAGCCGAAATGCTCATCCATTTCGCGCCCGCCGGCCAAGAAGTCATCGAAGGCCTGCGGCCCGATCGCGCACATCGCCGCGAAGCCGACTGCCGACCACACCGAGTAGCGGCCGCCGACCCAGTCCCACATCGGCAGCACTTCGGTGACGCCGAAGCGCTTCGCCGCTTCGACGTTCGCGGTGACCGCGTAGAAATGCCGCGCGCCCCATTGCCGCGCGCGCTCGGCGTTGGCCATGGTTTCCTGGGTGGTGAACGTTTTGGAGGCGATGATGACCAGCGTCTCGGCGGCGTTCGCACCCTCGAGCGCCCGCTCCAGGTCGCGCGGGTCGACGTTCGCCGCGAAGCGCACGTCCAAGGTGGCATCGTTCAGGGCGTCGGCGAGGAGCCGCGGCCCGAGGTCCGAGCCGCCAGTGCCGAGATTCACGATGCGCTTGAAGCGCCGCTCCGCGCGCAGCCCGGTGGCCAGCGTGCGCATGCGCTCGAGCGTGCTGCGCACCTCGGGCAACGGCGTCGCCGCGCGCAGCGCCGTGTGCCACGCGGCGCGGTTTTCGGTGTTGTTGATCGCCTTGCCGGAGAGGAGCGCGTCGCGCCACGCGGCGAAGCCGCGCTCGTCCGCCAAATGCGAGAGCAGGCGCAGCGTCAGCGCGCCCAGGCGCTGACGCGAGTAGTCGAAGCGCACGCCGGCCGCCTGCAGCGTGAAATGCGTGGCGCGCTCGGCGTCGGGGGCGAAGAGCTCGCGCAGGTGCACCTCGCGCGAGGACTCGGCGTGCGCGGCGAGCGCGGTCCACGACGGGCAGGCGGTCGGCGCGGTGGTGTTCATCTTTCGAGGCGGTAGAGCCGGTAGCGCTCCGCGCGATCGCCGGGACGGCCGACGTCGGCAAGCTTGCGCCAGCGCAATCCCGCGCCGGCGGGCGCGTCGAGCTCGTGCTGCGGGTTGCCCTGGACGAGCACCAACGGACAGGCGGCGGGCTTGACCACGTCGTAGGCGCGAGCGCGGATGCCGCCATGGTAGTCGAGGGCGGCTGCCTGCGACACGCCGAGGTTGCGCTCGGCGAGGCACGGGGCGCCCACCGGCAGCTTGCTCTTGAGCTGCAGCGCCACGGAGCGATAGCTCTTCTGGTAATCGACCCACGGCATCCAGAGGGCGCTGAACGTGCCCCAGAGCAGCACCATGCCGCCCGCCCAGCGCGCGAGCGAGCGAAGCGGCGAGGGCGCGCTGTAGAAGACGAGATAGACCCACGCGGCGGCGAGCAGGAAAGCAAAGAGGATGGCGAGGAGGTGCGCATGCATGACGAAGCCCGGCGCGATGCGCGCGAAGTTGCGCGCCACCGGCCCGGGCAGCCCGGTCAGCATGGCGATGTAGCCGAGCCACACGCCGGCGGCGAAGACGCCGAAGGTGAGCGCGCCGAACCAGTCGAGCGCGGCGGCCGCGCCGCGGCGCAGGGTGAAGATGCCGTGCGCGGCAAAGAGCGAAAGCGGCGCGAGCAGCGGCAGCAGGTTTTCATCGGCTGGCGGGCCCCACGCGATCAGCAGCACGGTCATGACGAGCACGGCCACCGCGGGCACGAAGAGCCGCGCTTCACGCCAGCGTTTGCGCAGCGACCACGCGCTCCACAGCGCGAGCGGCCACGCCGGCCACGTGAACCAGCTCGCGGTGGCGAAGACGTGCCGCAAATTCTCGCCCACCGTTCCCTCGCGCTCGGTGACGATCGCGCGCCATTCGGCGAATGCGTCGGGTGCGCGAGCGGCGAGCGCGAGCGGCCAGGCGAGGGCGACCAGCACCGCGACGAGCGCGGCGCTGCCGAGAAACACGGCGCCGCGCCGCGTACGCCACTCGGCGCAGACGAGATGCGCAGCCACCACGGCCAACGCCAGCGCAAGCGGCGCCATCGCGCCTGCCGCGAGAAACGCGAGACCGAGCGCGAGGCCGAAGACGGCGCCCGCGCCCGCGGGCTCGCGCGCGGCGAACGGCAGCGCCGCGAGCGCGCCGCACATGGCGGCGAGCGAGGCGAGCTCCGGCAGCGCCTCGTGCGCGTGCACGAGGAGCCCGACGCAGCCGAGGAGCAGCAGGAACGCACCGCATGCGGTCGTGCGGCGCAGCTCCGCCTCGCTCCAGTGGCGCGCGGCACGGTAGATGAGCAGGAACGACGCGCCGACGAACGCGCCGCTCGCGAGGCGCGCGGCGGCGTGGAACTCGATGAGCGAGCCCAACAGCTTGCCGAAGGCGAGCGCGACCCAGTGATAGAGGGGCTCGTCGTAGAGCCAGCGCTCGCCGGCGATGCGCGGCACGATGAGATCGCCGCTCAGCGCCATGCCGTGCACGATGCCGAGGCCGATCGCGTCCTGCGTCTTCCAGAGGTCGTGGCCGGCGAGTCCCGGCAGGATGAACACCGCCGCGATGACCGCGAGTGCGGCTCGGGACGGCGGCAGCGTGATCCGGGGCGGCATAGCCCCGGGAGTTACTTGGGCTTCTTGGTGTAGCGGCGCTTGAACTTCTCGACGCGGCCGGCGGTGTCGACGATCTTGTGCTTGCCGGTGTAGTACGAGTGGGATTCGGAGGAGACCTCCACCTTCACGACCGGGTAGTCGCGGCCGTCTTCCCATTTCATCGTCTCGCGGCCCTTGGTGTCGATCGACGAGCGCGTGAGAAAGCCGTGATTGGTGCTGGTGTCCAGAAAGATCACCGGCCGGTATTCGGGATGTACGCCTGGTTTCATGGCTACGCCTTTTTCGCGAAGGCGCGGATTATACAGGCCTTTATCCGCGGCGCATCGAGTCGAAGAATTCCGCGTTCGACTTCGTGGCCTTGAGCTTGTCGATCAGGAATTCGGCCGCTTCGAGCTCGTCCATCGGGAAGAGGAGTTTGCGCAGCACCCAGACTTTCTGCAGGATCGGCTGCTCGATCAGGAGCTCCTCGCGGCGCGTGCCGGAGCGGTTGACGTTGATCGCCGGGTAGATGCGCTTCTCGTGCATCCGGCGGTCGAGGTGGATCTCCATGTTGCCGGTGCCCTTGAACTCCTCGTAGATCACGTCGTCCATGCGGCTGCCGGTGTCGATCAGCGCCGTGGCGATGATGGTCAGTGATCCACCCTCTTCGATGTGCCGTGCCGCGCCGAAGAAGCGCTTGGGCTTCTGCAATGCGTTCGCGTCGACGCCGCCGGTCAACACCTTGCCGGAGGCCGGCACCACGGTGTTGTATGCCCTCGCCAAGCGGGTAATGGAATCCAGCAGGATCACCACGTCCTTCTTGTGCTCGACCAGGCGCTTCGCCTTCTCGATCACCATTTCGGCGACCTGCACGTGGCGGCTCGCCGGCTCATCAAACGTGGACGCGACCACCTCACCCCTGACCGAGCGCGACATCTCGGTCACTTCCTCCGGGCGCTCGTCGATCAGGAGCACGATGAGCGCCACCTCGGGATGGTTGGCGACGATGGCGTGCGCGATGTGCTGCAGCATCACGGTCTTGCCGGCCTTGGGCGGCGAGACGATCAGGCCGCGCTGGCCCTTGCCGATCGGCGCGACGATGTCGATGACGCGCCCGGTGATGTTCTCCTCCGCCTTGATCTCCCGCTCGAGCTTGAACATCTCGTCGGGATGAAGCGGCGTGAGGTTCTCGAACAGGATCTTGTTCTTCGCCGCCTCCGGCGGCTCGCTGTTGACCTTGTCGACCTTGACGAGCGCGAAATAGCGCTCGCCGTCCTTCGGCGTGCGGATCTCGCCCTCGATCGAGTCGCCGGTGTGCAGATTGAACCGGCGGATCTGCGATGGCGACACGTAGATGTCGTCCGTCGAGGCGAGGTATGACGTTTCCGGGGAGCGCAGGAAGCCGAAGCCGTCGGGCAGCACTTCGAGCGTGCCGTCGCCGTAGATCGATTCGCCTTTCTTCGCCTGGTTCTTGAGCAGCGCGAAGATGAGGTCCTGCTTCCTCATGCGGCTCGCGTTCTCGATGCCGTTCGAGACGGCCATCTCGACGAGCTGCGTCACATGGTGGGATTTGAGCTCGGAGAGGTGCGTCGGGATCGGCATCGCGCCGGCGGGCGGCGGCGTGGGGGCCTGCGCCTCGGGGCGTTGCTGGGATGTACGCGCTGCTTCCGGCTGGACTGCCTGGGGCCTGCTCATTCTCGGGATTTGCGCCTGAAGGATTTCTTCGGCGCTCGGTCGTTCGCTCCGCGCCGGACCTCCGGCGCGGTTCTCAAAACAGGGTAAGGTGTTTAAATATTGCTGTCAAGAAAAGCCGTCAACTGGGACTTCGACAGCGCACCGACGCGGGTCGCCTCGACGTTGCCGTTCTTGAAGAGCATCAGCGTCGGGATGCCGCGAATGCCAAATTTCGCCGGCGTATTCTGGTTCTCGTCCACGTTGATCTTCGCCACCTTGAGGCGCCCTTCGTATTCCTTCGCTACCTCGTCCAAGATCGGCGCGATCGACTTGCAGGGCCCGCACCACTCGGCCCAGTAGTCCACGAGCACCGGCGTCTCGGACTGCAGCACTTCGGGCTCGAAGGTGTCATCGGTGACATGCCGTATTTCTGCCCGTGTTTCTGAACTGCTCATGGTTCTCCGTTGGGGGATGTTGCGAGGCTGAAGCCTCTATTATGAGGCTTCCTCGCCGTGGGTGATAAACTCTTGATCCGCAATGACTTACGTCGTCACCGAAAGCTGCATCAAGTGCAAGTACACCGACTGCGTCGACGTCTGCCCGGTCGACTGCTTTCGCGAGGGGCCGAACATGCTGGTCATCGATCCGGACGAGTGCATCGACTGCACGCTGTGCGTGCCGGAATGTCCGGTCGAAGCGATCTTCGCCGAGGACGACGTGCCCGATTCGCAGACGGAGTTCATCGCGCTCAACAAGGAGCTCGCGCAGGTGTGGAAGCCGATCATCGAAAGGAAGCCCGCGCCGCAAGACGCGGACGAATGGGCGAAGAAGAAAGACAAAAAAAATTTGCTCGAGCGATAAAGCAGCGCAGCAATTTGCGCACCGCAATTACCGCGACGCAAAAAATTTGTCGTCGTAATGACCACAGTGATTTTGAAATCTCACTCCGTCCAAAAATAAATCGGCGTCGAAATACTTTTGTCAGCTAGATCGCGTAACCTGTCTATTCGCAATCAGCAGGAGGGACGAATGGAACAAGGACGCCTCGCGTTTACCGCGGTCTATCTCAAGTCAAACCACGGGTACATCGGCTTCATCGAAGAGCTGCCCGGCGTGAATTCCCACGGGCGCACGCTTGATGAAGCACGCGAGACGCTGCAGAAGCTGGCCGCCGTCGTCTTCGACGAGGAGCGGCGCGAAGCCGAGGAGCTGATCGCCGGCAAGGACGTCGTGCGCGAATCGTTCTTCGTGCCGATCCCACGGCCCGCGTAGCCGATACCCGTTTCATCACCAAAAGGGCCCGCATCGCGGGCCCTTTTCATTTCTGGTGCTCGTACATACCGCGGCTCACCTTGCCGCGGAACACGCGGTACGCATACACGGTATAGCCGAAGAGCAGCGGAAACACGATGAGCACGCCCGCGCCGACGAAGCGCAGCGCGCTCTCGTCCGCGGCGGCATCCCAGATGGTGAGCCGGTCCATCACCACGTATGGGAAGAGGCTGTAGGCGAGGCCGATGAAGGCGAGCACGAAGATCGCCACCGCGCCGGCGAAGGGCTTCGCGTCCGACTTGCCGAGCGTGTACCAGACCCAGAGGCCGATGGCGATGCTCGCCGCGGGCAGCACCATGAGGCCCGCGGTGCGCGGAAAATCGAACCAGCGGCTGCGCACGGTCTCGCTCGCGAGCGGTGTGGCGAGGCTGACGAGCGCGACGCCGAGCGCGACCCATAGCAGGCCCCATTTCGCCCAGGCCATGCTCTTCGCTTGCAAGGCGCCGCGCGTGCGCAGCACGAGCCAGGTCGCGCCGAGCAGCACGTAGCCGCCGCAGAGGCTCGCGCCCACCACGATGGCGAAGAGCCAGTAGCCGCCGCCGGCGGCAAAGCCGGTGACGTAGCGCCCGAGCATCAGCCCCTGCGCGAATGCGGCGAGGGTCGAGCCCGCCCAGAAGAGCCAGTTCCAGAGCTCGCGATGCCAGCCTTCGGCCTTCACGCGCAGCTCGAACGCCACGCCGCGCAGCATGAGTCCCACCAGCATCGCCGCGACCGGCAGATAGAGCGCGCCGAGGATCTCGCCGTGCGCGCGTGGAAACGCCACCAGCAGCAGCCCGATGCCGAGCACGAGCCAGGTCTCGTTCGCGTCCCAGTACGGCGCGATGGTCCCGACCATGATCTCCTGCTCCTCTCGCTCCGCCGCCGGCATCAGCATTCCCACGCCGAGGTCGTAGCCGTCGAGGAGCACGTACGCGAGGATCGCGAAGGCCATCAGCGCCGTGAAGACGAGCACGAGGTCCATCAGCTTTTCCTCGCCATGTGCGTAAGCGTCACCATGTACGCAGCCAACAGGGCCGTGTACGTCAGCACGTAAGCGGTGAGGCTTGCGCCGAGCTTCGCGCCGCCCGCGGGACCGACCGCGTCCGCCGTGCGCAGGATGCCGGTCACAAGCCACGGCTGCCGCCCGATCTCGGTCACGAGCCAGCCGGCGAGCGTGGCGATCCAGCCGGAGAAGGTGAAGCCCGCGAAGATCCACAGGAGCCAGCGCGGCGGCGTGCGCAGCCAATACTGGCTGCCCCACGCGACGACGAGCATCAGCACGCCCATGCCTACCATGACGCGAAAAGCGAAAAACACCGGCGCCACCGGCGGATGGTCCTTGAAGGCGTCGAGGCCCTTCAGCTCGGCGTTCGCGTCATGCGCGAGAATGAGCGAAGCGCCCTTGGGCAGCATGAGCGCGTAGTCGGTGCGGCCCTCCTCCTCGTTGGGAATGCCGAGGAGCGTGAGCCCGGCGCCGCGCTCGGTATGCCAGATCGCCTCGAGCGCGGCGATCTTCGCCGGCTGATGCTCGAGCGTATTGAGCCCATGCATGTCGCCCGCCACGATCTGCAGCGGCACGAGCACCGCGGCGAGCCGCGCGCCGAAGCGCAGCGTGTCGCGCGCTGCCGCATCGCCCGGCGCGGCGAGCAGCCGCCAGGCGGAGAGCCCGGCGACCAGGAATGCCGCGGTGATGCCCGATGCGAACAGCATATGGGTGAGCCGATAGGGGAACGACGGATTGAAGATGACGGCCCACCAGCTCGCGGCCACGATGCCGCCGGGCGACTCCATGTGCCCGGCCGGCGTCTGCATCCACGAGTTGAGCGCGAGGATCCAGAACGCCGACACCGTGGTGCCGAAGGCGACGATGATGCTGGAAGCGACATGCACGCGGCCCGACACGCGCTCCATGCCGAAGAGCATGATGCCGAGGAAGGTCGCCTCGAGGAAAAACGCCGTGAGCACTTCGTAGGCGAGGAGCGGCCCGGCGATGTTGCCGACGTGGTTCATGTAGCCCGGCCAGTTGGTGCCGAACTGGAAGCTCATCGTCACGCCGGAAACCACGCCCATCGCGAAGCTGAGCGCGAATACCTTGACCCAGAGCTTGTAGGCGCCCAGCCACGCTTCGTCGCGCGTCATCTCGTAGCGCACGCGGAACCACGCCAGGATCCAGGCGAGGCCGATGGTGATCGTCGGGAAGAGGATGTGGAAGCCGATGTTCAGCCCGAACTGCGCTCGGGCGAGGATCAGGGCTTCGTCCATGCGTCTAATATAGGCGCCGATGGACCGGCCCCGCTACAGCGAGCACGAGGAGCGCGAGTACCTCGCGCGCGGCTACTGGCGCGACGACGACACGCTATGGCACTGGCTGCAGCGCCGCGCCGCCGAGCGGCCGCAGGCACCGGCCGTCGTGGCGGGCGGTGCCACGCTCACCTGGAACGCGCTGCAAGCGCGCGTGCTGCGCGTCGCGCAAGGCCTGAAAGACAAAGGCATCGGCGCGGGCGACGTGGTCGCGGTGCAGCTCCCGAACACGCCCGAGTTCCTGCTCGTGCATCTCGCGCTCGCACGCCTCGGCGCGGTGATGTGCACGGTGCATATGCCTTACCGTGGCGCGGAGATCGAGGCAATCCTCGCGCATAGCGGCGCCAAACTGTTTTTCACCAGCGCCTATCCCTTCAGCGAGTTGGAAGCTGCCGCGCCATTGCCGGCAGAGCACCCCGCGCCCGATGCGCGCGACGCGTTCCTGCTGCTCTATACGTCCGGGACCACGGCTTCGCCCAAGGCGGTGCCGCACCCGTATCGGACGCTGCTTGGCAACAGCCGCATGGGCTCGCGCGAGCACCGGCTGACCGAGCGCTCGCGCATCCTGTGCGCGGCGCCGCTCTCGCATCTCTACGGCCTGTATTCGCTGCATTGCGCCTGGGCCGTCGGCGCGTGCACCGTGCTGCTGCCGGCCTACAAGCCGGACGAGCTCGCGCAGTTGGTCGAGCGCGAGCGGCCGACGGCGCTCTGGGCGGGACCGGCGCACATGGCCGCGTGCCGCAATGCGGGCCTCTTCGAAAGGCACGACTGGTCATCGCTCGAGCTCGCCATCGTCTCGGGCTCGATCCCGCCAGCGCCGCTCATGCGCGAGCTGGCGGCAAAGCTGCCCGGCTGCGCGGTGACGCAGCTCTGGGGCATGACCGAGCTGCAGGCGGGCCTCTACACCCGCCCGGGCGATCCGCCCGGGCTCTCCGCCACCACTGCCGGACGCCCGAGTCCGGGCACCGAGCTTCGCATCGCCGCCGACGGCGAGCTGCAGGTGCGCGGGCCGCTCACGTTCTGCGGCTACTACAAGAACGGCGAGGCGACTCGCGCGGCGTTCAGCCCCGATGGCTGGTTCCGCACCGGCGATCTCGCCGAGGAGCGCGGGGGCAACTACGCCATCACCGGGCGCAGCAAGGACATCATCAATCGCGGCGGCGTGAAGTTCAATCCGGCGGACGTCGAGGCGCTGCTCGATGCGCATCCGCAAATACAGCAGTCGGCGATCGTGCCGATGCCCGATCCGGTGCTCGGCGAGAAGGCCTGCGCCTACATTACGCTGCGCCCGGGATGCGCCGCGCCGTCGCTCGACGAGCTGGTGAGCTATCTCGTGGCGAAGGAGATCGCGAAGAATAAGCTCCCCGAGCGCCTCGTCGTCATTGCCGAGATGCCGCTCACGCCGACGCGCAAGATCATGAAGGGGCGGCTCCGCCTACCGGAAGAAGCGTGACCCGCTTTGCGCTCGTCGTCACGGCGCTCCTCGCCGTGGTCTACAGCTACGTCGCATCGCGCCTTGCCGTCGGCCCGGTCAGCGCGGTCCTGCTCGCGGTGCCGTTCCTCCTCATTTGGATCCTGCCGGTCTACTACTGGGGCAGCTCGCGCAGCCGCGAAGGCCTCATCGACAAGCTCATCCATCGCGCGAGCTATCTCTCGATGGCGTGGGTGAGCTTCGCGCTCGTCTTCACGCTGGCGCGCGACCTCGCCTTGCTGGCGACCCTCGGCGCGCCGACCCTGCATACGATGGTCGCGACGGCCGGCGTGCCGGCGGTGCTCGGCGGCTCGCTCCTCGCGATGGCCTGCGGCGCGGCGGCCGCGTTCCGCGGTCCGCGCCTCGAGCGCATCGACCTGCCGGTTGCTGGCCTGCATCCCGACCTGGACGGGTTTCGCATCGTGCAGATCAGCGATCTCCACGTCGGACCGAACATCGGGCGGCGCTACGTGCAGCGCGTGGCCGAGCTGTCGCGGTCGTTGCAGCCGGACCTGATAGTCCTCACCGGCGACATCGTCGACGGCCCGGTGGCGCGCCTGGCGCCGCACGTCGCGCCGCTCGCTGCGCTGGCGAGCGACGGGCGCGCCTTCTTCATCCTCGGCAACCACGACTGCTACGCCGGCGCCGGCGCGTGGATCGCGCACTTCCGCGAGATGGGCATGCGCGTGCTGCTGAATTCGCACGAGCTCGTTCGCAAGGGGGCCGCGCGGCTCCTCGTCGGCGGCGTGGTGGATCCGGCGTACGGGAAGGCACGCCCGGACGCGAACGCGGCGATGGCGGGTGCGCCAGCAGCGGACTTCCGCCTGCTCCTCGCGCACAACCCGCGCCTCGCGACGCTCGGCGCAGCGGCCGGCTTCGACCTGCAGCTTTCCGGCCATACGCACGCCGGCCAATTCTTTCCGTGGACGCTCGCCGTACGCCTCGTGCACGCGCCGCACGTCGCGGGCCTGTCGCGCGAAGGCAGGATGCTCGTCTACGTGAGCGCCGGCACCGGCACCTGGGGACCGCCGGTGCGCTTCGGCACCAGCCCCGAGCTCACGCTCATCCGCCTCGTGCGCGCGTGAAGAAGAACCACTATTCGGTGTACGTCGTCGAGCTCGACCCGGAGGTTCTGCAGCACGCGCGCTTCCGCAAGGCGAACCCGAACTACGACGCGATGAAGCCGTGCGTCTACGTCGGCATGACCGGCATCGACCCCGACCTGCGCTTCGACAAGCACAAGGCCGGCATCCAGGCGAACGGCTACGTCATGCGCTACGGCCTGCGGTTACTCCCCGGCCTCTACTCGCCCTACAACCCGATGCCGTACGATGGTGCGCGCGACATGGAAGTCGAGCTTGCAATCGCGCTGCGCGAGAAAGGATAT
>Ga0209577_10000345_pt1 | contig 47364 bp, 37 predicted proteins | sample GraSoiAngelo_109_FD_185874 | JGI IMG/M metagenome (GOLD analysis project Ga0209577, IMG submission 185874) | Grasslands soil microbial communities from the Angelo Coastal Reserve, California, USA - 14_0903_12_20cm (SPAdes) (version 2) | ecosystem: Environmental > Terrestrial > Soil > Grasslands... | reverse complement strand
TTCCCGCTCCTATCCGTGCCGCATCGTTGTACACCAGAACCCGCCAATCCGCTAACCGACGCCACCCCGCTTGGTATTCTTGCCATTTCGGACTGCTCAAAAGCTGGAACACGGGTCACTGGCCACATTCCGCCGATTTCGGGCTTTCACGAGTCGCCTGTCGCTACGAATCACGAGTCCCGTCTTTCAAACTCTTCATTTCCGCCGAATCTTTCTAAATTCTAGTCGCTCGTCCCGGACCAAAATCGCCTCTGTTATACTGAGCCCGTCTTTTCTGGGGCCGTCTCTATGCCGGCCCCGCGGACATTTCGCATGGTGAGTAAGCTGCGCATCTCCATCGTCGAATACCTGAACACCGCGCCGCTGGTTTGGGGCTTCACCAACGGGCCTCTCCGGGGGAAGTACGACCTCTCTTTCACCGTTCCCTCCCAGTGCGCGGAAGATTTGCGCGCGGGCCGCGCGGAGGTCGCCATCATCCCGGCCATCGAGTACCAGCGCATTGCTGGCCTGGCGATCCTGCCCGACATGGCCATCGCCTCGAAGAACCGGGTCCGCAGCCTGCTCATCGTGGCCAAGAAGCCCATCGAGCAAGTGAAAAGCTTCGCGCTAGACAGCAGCTCCCGCAGCACGCAAGCTCTGACGCGCATCCTGTGCGCGGAGAAGTGGCGCATCGCGCCGCAATTCACGGAGGCGCTTCCCGACTTGCCGGAAATGCTGCAAACTCGCGACGCCGCCCTGCTCATCGGCGATGCTGCGCTGCGCGTCTCGCTCGGAATCGAGAAGGCGGTAATCGAAAAAGACAGGTCGACCGGCGCACCGGGCCAACCGGTGCGCGACCGGTCATGGATCATGGACTTCCCGGATTCCGGAAAGGACTCTCTTTCTCCAACTCCTCGGTTAACTTTTCAACCTTCGACTTTCAACCGCTTCAAGGAATCACCGGTTATCCGCCAGGCGGCCACGCTGGCGATTACCGGCCCGGAATTGCTTTATGTTTACGACGTTGTCTCCGAGTGGCGCGCAATGACGGGCTTGCCTGCGGTCCTCGCGGTGTGGGCGGCGCGCCGCGAACTGGCCACCGCGGAATTGACGGCCGATTTCCTAGCTTCGCGGGATTTCGGCCTCGCGCACCTCGGCGAAATCAGCTACGAAGCCTCCCACGATTTGGAGCTGCCGCAGCGAGCGCTCGAATCGTACTTGCGCGACAATATCAACTTTTCGCTCGACGCGGAGAACCGCCGCGGCCTGGAACTGTATTTCGAGTACGCGGCCAAGCTCGGCCTGATCCCGCAGGCAGGCGCCATTCACTGGGCCGCCGCAAAGTCCGAAGCCGTGAAGCTCCTGACCGTTGGCGACTCGGTGTAGGGGCGCGCTTTAGGCTTGCTGGCAAAGGGTCGGCAACAGCTTTTGTTTTTGACTGCTTCTAATGGTTTTTAATACCAGGTCTGTCTCTATCGCATGAAGCTAGCAGAATGGGCGAGGCAACAGGGACTAGAGTACACGACGGCGTATCGCTGGTTCCGGGCCTCCACGCGAACCGTCCTCAGCACTGTTCGGAGGGCGTCTGGGGCAATTGGTATGAACGTGCGTGTTTCGAGGAACGGTAGATCGTGTCACTGACCAAACAACAAGCCCTCGAAATGCTCGCATCCGACGACCTCCTCGGCCTGGGCATGGAAGCGCACCAACTGCGCCTGAAGAAAAACGATCCGCGCGTGGTCACCTATCAAATCGACCGCAACATCAATTACACGAATTTCTGCACCGAGTATTGCTCCTTCTGCGCGTTCTACCGCCCGCTCGGCGCGAAAGACGGCTATATCCTTCCGTTCGAGGAGATCTACAGAAAAATCGACGAGATGCTGGAGCTCGGCGGCACCGGAATCCTGCTGCAGGGCGGCCTGCACCCCGACCTCCAAATCGGCTATTACGAAAATCTCCTGCGCTCCCTGAAGGCGCGTTATCCGCAAGTGCATTTGCACTGCTTTTCCGCGCCGGAAATTCTGTGCATCGCGGAGGTTTCCGAGATCAGCATCCGCGAAACGATTCAGCGCTTGATGGACGCGGGGCTGCAGTCTATTCCCGGGGGCGGCGCGGAAATTCTCGACGACGAAGTGCGCGCGCGCATCGCCCGTCTCAAGTGCACGAGCGACGAGTGGGAGGAAGTCCATCGTATCGCGCACTCGCTCGGGCTGCGCACCACCGCCACCATGATGTTCGGCTGCGGCGAAGAGCTGCGCCACCGCGTCAATCACTTCGAGCGCATCCGCCGCGTTCAGGAAGACACCGGCGGGTTCACCGCATTTATTCCGTGGATGTTTGCCGCGGAAAATACCGCGCTTGGCAAGAAAGTGCAGGAGACCACCGCGGTCGATTATTTGAAAACATTGGCGGTGAGCCGGCTGTATCTCGACAACATCGATCACATCCAGTCGAGCTGGCTCACGCCGGGGATCAAAGTCTGCCAGGTCGGCTTGCAGTTCGGCGCCGACGATGTCGGCAGCATTCTCATCGAAGAAAATGTGGTGTTTGCCGCCGGCGTGAAAAACCGCACCAATGAAGGCGAGCTTCGCCGCATCATTGCCGACGCCGGCTTTATTCCCGCCCAGCGCGACACCCTCTACCGCAGTTACGCGCTGAAGTAGATTTATTTTGCCTTCCTTCGAGCGGCTGAAGAACGCTTCTTGTTATGATTCGGAGCGAAGCCAGGAATCCTGGCTTGGTTTGGTTTCTGCTTCATACGGCTCGATGAGAGGAAGAAGTCGGAATACGCCCAGTTGTTAGGAAGACTCGCGCTTTTGCAACGGGAAGATGGAGACTTCGACGACGGTGCCGTCTGGCAAGCCGACGTCCTCGAGAAGGTAGAGCACGCCACCGCGGAACCGCGCAGGGATCCGCCGCCGGCCGGTGCTGTCCGGCGCATTGGGTTTTGCCGCGGCGGCTGGATTTGCCGGCTTGCCTTCGACTTCGTCGAGCGCCTCGTTGGCCAGCGCGTCCGCTTCGCGATTCTGCTCGCGATACACATGGTCGATGCCGAAAGAGTCGAACGTCTTCGACATTTTCTGTGCGCGCTCGTAGAGCGGTTGCAGGTCGGCGCTCTTTACTTTGTAGAGCCCGCGCATCTGTTTGACGAGCAGCTCGGAGTCGCTCTCAATGCGAATCGCGCGCGCGCCGTGCGACTGCGCGTAGTCCATCGCCGCGATGAGGCTGTAGTATTCGGCCACGTTGTTGGTAAACCGGCCGATGTATTTTTTTAATTTGGTGACGACTGAACCGCTCGCGTCGCGAATGACCACGCCATATGCCGCTGGACCGGGATTGCCGCGCGAGGCGCCGTCAATGTTGATGCGGTACGCCGCCGCTGCAGCGGCTGACTTGGCCTCGGGAGCCGCTTCGCCGAATAGGCTTTTACCGCGGGACGTGGGAGCGCGGCGTGGCATCAGTTGGTGGACGCCGGTGAAGCAGCATTCGCGGAGCCGTCCGCCGGTTTGGCGTAGGGAACCGGCTCCAAGGTGTAGAGAATGAGGCCGCAGCTCTCGCAGCGGTAAACTTCTTCGCTCGTTTCCGAGCGCAGCTCCTGCACGATGTGCGGGAGGACGCGCAGGCCGCAGCCGCGGCACTGCTCGTCGCGAACCTGGGCCATGGCCGTGCCGCCGCGGCGCTTGGCGATGCGTGTGTAAAGATCGCGCAAATCTTCGGGCACGGGCGCGATGATTTTTTCGCGCTCGGCGGCGGCGGCCTCGAGCTTTTTCTTGATTTCGGCCGCTTGGGCTTCCATCGTCTTTTTCTCGGCTGCGAGACTCTGGTCCGCTTCTTTCAGCCGGGAATCCGCGAGCTTGAGACGGCGCTCGGCGTCCTCGGCTTTCATCATAACTTCGAGTTGGCGGTCTTCCGCTTTGGCGATTTCGGCTTCGGCGTTGGCAATTTCATGCTGGAGCGCGCGGTAGGCGTCGTTGGTTTTTACCGCACTGCTCTGGTCGCGGTACTTGCGGACACGGTCCTTCCATTCCTGCGCTTCAAATTCGAACTTGCGGCGCTCGGAAGCAACTTGCGCGAGCGCTTCTTTAGCGGACGCGACTTCGCCGCGCGCGCCAGTGAGCTTCGTGTCCGCTTCGCGGATTCGCTTGGGAAAGGATTCCAGTTCGGAGCGAAACACGGCAATCTGGTGGTCAACCCGCTGCAGCTCAATCAGATGGGGAATCGCCGGATGCATGGAACCGTCATTCTATCACAGGCGGCAGCGGCCTTACGGGAAGGCGGTCGGTTTGGTCATTAGACCGCGTGGAGATCTGCTAGGAGGGTAAAGGTCGAAAGTCAAAAGGTGAAAGTCGAAAAAAGGGAGGGGCGCACTCAAAGTTGCTCCGCAATCCGGTTAATTCTGCCCGAGAGGAAGGAATGCCAGCGAGAAGCGGATAAAATGCTGGGGTCTTGCAAGCCAAGGCATGGAGAATCGTAAATTCCAAGGAGGAGTGAGATGCCCCACGTGCAGATTACTTGGGTCGAAGGACGTAGCGCCGAACAAAAGCGCAAGATTGCCGAGCGTGTCACGGCGGTGTTAATCGAGGACGGCAAAGCCAAGCGCGAGAACATTCATGTTTCGTTTCACGATGTTCCGGCGACGCATTACGCGGAAGCCGGAGTGCTTGTCGCGGATCAAAAGCGAAGGCCCTGAAGGAAGCGCGACCCTGGCTCCGCAGAGCCGGGCCTGTCTAAAAGCGGGCCGGCGGCTAAGCCAAACCGCATGGCTGGCCGCCCGCCCCCTGGATTTGTCCCACACCTCACCTGCTCTGCTACCGCCTTCCTAGCAGGCGGCTCGCAGGACCGGTTTATGCTGAGGCCGGGAGGTGTTCCCTGTACTGCGTTTGTCGCTGTGTTTGCCACTGTCTCGCTTGGGCAATGGAAGCCACGTGAAAGATCAGAAGCAGCGGTGTGAAGAAAGTTGGAATCAAGCTCAAAGGCAGTTGGGTCATAACGTTCATCGAAGGACCACCGGGGCTCAACAAAGGAGCCGTCGAGCCGAGGATGATCGTCATGATGAGGTCCGTCAGCCCAAGCCCCTGCCAAAAAATGTAAAACGTGCGATGCTCGGGGGTGGCAAGCTTCCAGGCCACGAGTGCGGCAGTCAGTCCGATGAAGACGTCGCCATATGCCGCAGGCACGGCAAATATTGCAGGAAGAGCCTGATTGGCGGCTAGCAACAGGAACAGGAACCCGAAAATTCGCCAGGACTGCACCGCCGTCAGCGTCCGTGGGTTCAAAGAGAACACGAGCTCCTGAAACTTCTCTGAAGCGGCAAACCATACCGAGAACAAGGCAACCGGCGCCAGCGCGGCAACCGCGTACGCAACTCCGGCGTGGTTGGCATCAGTTCGGAACAGATGCAGGGCTGAGGTTGACAACACCACGATAAACCAGGTCGCGATGATTCCTAAAGCAAGTTTCCCATAACTTTTCATGACGAGACTCCTAGAGCCGCAACCACTTCAGTAACTTGGTCCGTGAGTTGCGGGAGGTTTTCCCAGACTTGCTCCCCCAATCGCCGGCGTAAACGCGCTTGAATCTCGCGCCAAACAGGCAATATGCGCGCCAGTTGTGCGTATCCGCGTTTGGACAGCTGCAACAGTCGTTCGCGCTTGTCTTTACCGCGATGTTCCGCAACCCAGCCCTGCCGGATCATGATTTTCAAGTTCCGCGTCAGGGTTGTGCTGTCCATCGAAAGAATTTCTCCCAGTTTGCCTTGAGACATTTCTCTGGCGCGGGAGAGCTCTTGTAAGATCGTGAGCTGAGTCACACGTATACCCAACGGACGCATTTCGCGCTCGTAGAGCTGGGTCAGGGCCCGCGCCACCCGGCGAAGAGTGGCGCACATGCACGAAAGTGCAGGCACGGATTGGACTCCTTGTCTCACACCCACTTAGATGCATATACATATATTGGCGTTACAGGTTTTTTGCAGCAAGAGAGATGCGAACTGCGCGCTAGAGTTTCTGTGGGATCTTTACGCGCGGGCGTCGCGATGGATCAATTTCCAGTCGACGAAAAACCCGATGCCCACGGCAAGAGGAATAATGCCGAGCACAGCGGTGGTCCAAAAATCGCGGTCTGCCTGGATTTGTCCGACCAATCCGAACGCCACGATAAAACCAATCGCGCCGCTGACGAGCAAAATGCCGGCGCGGCGGGAACGCGCCGCCTGGTTCAACTCCGGCTCCATGGGAATCGCAACACCCCGTGCAATGGCAGCGAGGCGCTCTTCGCTGCGCAGCTTTCGAACGCGGTAATAGGTGTACAGCGCACCAAGGGGAACGCCCAAAGACATGATGACAGCCACTAATCCGATGATATCTCCCCCCATCCTTTGCTCCTTCTCCGGATGCGCCTCGGAAGGCGCTTCGCGTTGTGGGAACCGCCTGCACTAAAGGATACGGAAGAGGGCTCGGAAAAGTTCCCCCGGGAATTCTTTGAGCGCCTGTGGAACTTCTCGGGATAAAGCTGCGCACCACAAAAGCGGTCTGCTTCGCCCAGGGAACGCGCCGAAGTGCGTCTCGCTACCAGTGAAGCTTGAGCGCGAATTGCACCTGGCGCGAGGTCGTGGAAGTGCTGGTGATGGCGCCGGCGGTTCCGGACAGGCCGGAGGGAGTGAAGACAATCAGATTGGGCGTATTGAAGTTGGCGCGGTTGAGCAGGTTGAAGATTTCCGCGCGAAATTGCAGGCCGAAGCTCCGCCGAAAGGGTAGGTCCTTCAAGACCGAGAGGTCCCCAGTGGCCAGGCCAGGGCCGATCAAAGTGTCTCGTCCGAGATCGCCGTAAAAGCCGCTGTTGGGCGGAGGGGCGAGAAAAGCGTTGGGATTGAACCACCGGGAAGGGGTCCCCAAGATCACCGGGCCAGTGAAGTTGGGGTTGCGAAAGGGCCTGACGGGATTCCGCGTGTCGCCATTGTTCGAGGGGTTGTAGCTGAGTTGCGGAGTGAAGGGGAAACCAGACTGAGCCGTAAGAATGCCGCCCACAGACCAACCGCTCACCAACCAATTGAGCAAGCCGCTGAGTCCAGAGGCGAGTTTCTCTCCGCGCCCAAAAGGCAAAGCGTAAAGCGCATTCACAACCGCAGCATGTTTCACGTGAAACGTGGCCAGGCCCTTGTCGGCAGCCAAGTTGAACGGATTGGAAACGAGTCCGGGAGCATTTCCCGCGGTAGTCTGATTCAAGGAATCGCCATCGTCCAAGGTTTTGGAGAACGTGTAAACGCCGCGCAAGGTGAGTCCGCGGCTGAAGCGCTTGCGGAGGTCGGTTTGCAATGCGTGGTAGGAGCTGTCGCCGCGAGAGAACCAGGTCCAAGTGTTAGTGAGCGCGGGATTCGCCCGGGGCGTTCCCCGGGGAATGTAGTAGGCGCCGGGGGGAACGGGTTGACCGGCGAGCGGCGCGGGAAAATTTCCGGGAAAAACGGCGGGGCATGCAGAAGCCGGACAGATCGTGGGGAAGGGTTCGTTTGCATCGACGCCGATCAATTCGTGGTAGCCATGAGAACCAACGTAGCCAATGGTGGCTGACGTGTTCGAAGAAAGTTCGCGCTCCAGGCGCAAAGACCAGGAGATGAGCGTGGGAGTCTTCATGTCCGGTTGGACGCCGCCGGGAACGAGTTTTGCACCGGCGGGAACGGGCGCCGCCGGATCGATGGGCAGTTGCGAAACGGGCAGCGCGGCCAGGCTGTAGGTTGGATTGAAGGGCGCGTTCTGATCGGCACGGTAACCGAGGGCGTCCTGCAAATCGTTGTACAGGCCGAATCCCGTTCGCAGGACGGTTTTCGGTCCGCGGGGGCTCCAAGCCAGGCCCATGCGCGGTTGGGGGAGAAATTTTGCCTTGTTCACCGTGAAGAGAGAACTTCCAATGTCCGGATCGGAGCTGATGACGCCATTGCTCAAGAGGTAATTGGCCGCCCGGCCGTGCGCTTCGTTCCAACCCGTTGAGAACTCATCGCGGAATCCCAGGGACAGGCTCAAATTGGAACTGATGTGCAGAACCTCTTCCGCATACCCAGCACCGAACAGAGAGCGCCAGTTCATTTCCGTCGGAGCAGGGTCAAAGAGGAATGTTGAGATCGTGCCATTCAAGAAATTCTGGAGGCTCGAGAAAGTGGCTTGGCCGAATTGGCTGAGGGCAATCATTTCGTTGGACTGAAACCGCTCGAACCACGCGCCGAACGTGAATTGATGGCGGCCGCGCGTAAGTGTCACGCGATTCTCGAAGGTGTAGAGGTTGCGGTGGATTCTAAGATTGCTACCGTTGTTGCTGCCTGCGAGGCCGAGGGCCGCTTGCGGATTTGATGCAGCGCTTCCACCAACCACCACCGCGCCGACAGGCTTTCCCAGGAGAAAACCAGGCACGGAAGCGGCCGGAGTGCCGGGCGTCGGCTCGCCGGTGAAAAAATAACCGGCGCGGGAAAAGCCAACGCGAGCGGTAGTAAGAAATGTGGAAGAGAGGAGATGCGTTTCTTCGAGGCTGAGAACCTGTTCGCGCAGCGTGAGGATGTCCGAGCTGAACGGATCAAGAGGCGTTCGGGTGAAGTCGTTGCCGTCATCCACGGTATAAATAGCGGCCAGGGAGTCCTTCTTCGAAAGCAGACGGTCGAGCCGGGAAGTGCCGAAATCTTCGCGAACGGTTTGCAAGGGACTGCTGAAAACTTCGGAGATTCCATTGAAATCCTGCGCGCCGGGGGCGGCCGTGGGCCAAAGATTTAGCAGCGGCTGGACGCTAGGAGCGGCAGCCGCCCGCGAGGCCGCGCTCGGGACGAAGGCCGCGGAAGTCTGATGAAGACGCTGGCGAAAGCCTTCGTAATTGCTAAAGAGGAAGGTTTTGTCCAAACGAAGCGGGCCGCCCAGCGAAGCGCCAAACTGGTTGCGCTGGAAGGGCGCAGCCGAGCCCTGATCGAAGAAGTTCGGAGCGTCGAGGGCCCTGTTGCGGAGGAACTCGAAAGTCGTGCCATGCCACTGATTGGTGCCTGAGCGTGTGGCGACAAGCACCTGAGCGCCGGGATGCTTGCCGAATTCCGCGCCGTAGGAATCGCGCTCGACGTTGAACTCGCGCACGGCATCCACGCCCAGCAGCATGCCGCTTGGGCCGCCCGGTTGCATGTTGTTTTCAGCAGCCCCAGTGAATTCGATGCCGTTGAGCAGAAAGACATTTTGCTGAGGGCGGTTGCCGGAGACGGCGAAACTGTTTCCTGTGGAGGAGTTTGAGATGCCCGTGCCGCCGGTTTTCTGCGAAGTGAAATTGACGATGCCCGGATTCAGGGGCAGAAGCAGATCATAGCTCCGGCCGTTAAGAGGGAGGTCCTTCACCTGCTGCTCCCTGACGAGGCCTGAGATGTCTTTGGTCGTGGCGCTTAGGACAGGGGCATCGCCAGCGACAGTGATTTCCGAACTGACTGTGCCAATCCGCAAGCGGAAATCAATCTGCGCTTCCTGGCCAAGGGATAGTTCGATCCCGCTGCGAACGGAGTCCGCAAAGCCGGGTTTCGCGGCTTTGATTTCATAGCGCCCCAAGGGCAACGACAAAATCTCATAGCGTCCCGCGCCGTTTGTGGAAACGGTGCGAACAGCTCCCGTTTCGATGTTTTTTGCAGACACATTAGCCGAAACCACCGGCGCCCCGGAGGGATCGCGGACGGTCCCGGTGATGCTGGACGACGCTTGGGCACGAGTCAGGGCTGGCGGGGCGAACACAAAGAGGAATGCGCAAAAGAGAAGGCACTTCGAGATTCGGCAAAGTTTGCGGGATAAGGTCATGGAGTCATGGAATGGGCAAAAGTAAGTGTGAATACGATAGACAGTTCAATACGACTAGGATCGCTATGTCAACTCGACTTAATCCAGATAGCGGAGGAACAAAAATATGCGGATTTCACCGCGGAGAATCGTCCAGGCGCGTGACTTGCGGGGGTAGCGCGAGGATTGCTGCAATCGCCAAGCGCTAATTCGTTTCGGCAATCTGCGGGGTTCCTCGAGGATTGTTCCCGGTCGGGCACAAGGAAAGCATCACGATTCCCATGGGTGCCCGGAGAATCCGTGCTTTTCTTCACCGACGGGCTCACCGCTAGGTCAAGTGTCTGCGGCGAACAGTTCGGGATGGACGGCTGCGCCTGTTTTGCAGCGAGAACCGGTTTGGCGCGCCCCCGGACAATTACTGGAAAAGGTATTCGCCGCCGCGAGCAGCTTCTCCGCCGGAGGCCAAGGGCAGGACGCTATGGCGGCGGCTCTTTTCCGCTGTGCGCATTGAACGAATTCTTGAGAAACACCGCTTTCCGAAAAACAGCGCGGCCATGCAACTCCAAGTTGAGAAAAGCCGTCGAACCAATGTTACTTCGACGGCAAAGCAGTAAGTACCTGGCGCTTGGTGTGCTCCATCCATCCGCTGTAGACTGGATGTTTCGCAGTCCCGTCTAAGAACGAATGAGGTATCCCTTGATCAAGACAAATCGAAGTGGTTTGACCCCCATCTTTGTTGGGCTCGGTATGCTTGTCGGCTTGGCTCTCCCCTTCGCACCGCGGGCGCAAGCTTACCCGCCAGAGACCCAGGCGAAACCTTCACCGCTTTTGGCCGCGCTGAAGGCGGAATTGGACCGGTCCATGAAGACCTATGGCACTCAGGATCCGCCCGCGTATTACATCGGATATACGGTCACGGACACGCAGAAAGTGGATGTTCAGGGTTCAAACGGCGCTTTGCTGAACAGCAGTGAGGGGCGCAACCGCTGGCTGGAAGTTTCGGTTCGCACAGGCAGCTATGCCCTAGATAACACGCACAAGGTCGGCGAACGGCAAATGCAAAGCGACACCGCGGTCGTGGCCGTTCCCCTGGACGACGATCCCGAAGTGCTGCGCCGCGCTGCCTGGCTCGAAACGGACAAGCAATATCGCGCCGCCGAAGAAGCATTGATCAAGATCAAGACAGGCAAGGAAGTGAAAGTGGAAACCGCCGAAGGCAAGGCGCCGGATTTTTCCAAGGAGCAGCCGCATGTTTCCATTGGGCCGGAAGTCTCAATCCATGTGGACCGCACGCCGTGGGAAGCGAAAGTGCGCGCGTACACGAAAGCGTTTCGCGAATCGGCTGCGATTATCAATTCCATCGTGACGTTCAGCGCGCAGGCGCAAAACGTGTTGCAAGTAACCAGCGAAGGCGAACAACTGCAGTACGGACTGATTCGCTACCGGCTGGAGCTGTTTATTCAGGGTAAGGCGCCGGACGGCATGGATATTGAAAGGTACTCCAACTTTGATTGGGTGGATCCCAAGGACGCACCGGACGACAAAGCGGTTTACGCCTCGGAAGCGACCTTGCGCAAGGAAATGGAAGGGCTGGTCAAGGCGCCGCTCATCGATCCAACGGTCGGCCCGGCGTTGCTGACAGGGCGCGCGGCGGCGGTCTTTTTCCACGAAGTTTTTGGACACCGCGCCGAGGGGCACCGGCAAAAAGACGTAAGCGAAGGACAGACCTTTGCAAAAAAGGTTGGGGAGCAAATTTTGCCGAGTTTCTTGAGCATCGTGGACGACACTACGATGAAGAAGCTGGGAGGAGAGGATTTGCTGGGGTACTACCAGTTCGATGATGAAGGCGTGCCGGCGCAGCGCGTGACGCTCGTGGATCACGGCGTGCTGAAGGATTTCGAGATGTCGCGGTCGCCGCTGGTGGGCTTTTCGCATTCGAACGGGCACGGCAGACGGCAACTGGGAGCTACGCCGGTTTCGCGGCAGGGCAACTTGATCGTGCAAAGCAGTAAAACGATGAGCGATGCGCAGCTCCGCGAGAAATTCATTCAAATGATCAAGGAGCAAGGCAAACCTTATGGCCTGCTGATTGACGATATTGCCGGCGGGTTCACCTTCACCGGCCGCGGCCAGCCCCAGGCGTTTCAGGTGCAGCCGCTGGTGGTTTACAAAGTTTTTCCTGATGGCAAGCCCGATGAGCTAGTGCGAGGAGTGGATATTGTCGGCACACCGCTCGCGGCTTTGACCAAGATTGTGGCAACGGGGGACAAGCCGGAAGTGTTCAACGGCTACTGTGGGGCGGAATCGGGATCCGTTCCCGTGGCCGCCGCTTCGCCCGAGATCCTTATTTCGGAATTGGAAGTGCAGAAGAAGGAGACTTCCACGGACCGGCCGCCGATTTTGCCGCCGCCCGCGCACGACACGGTCAAGACGGGAGGCCAGCAGTGAGGCGCGCGGGGAAAATTGCAGGAGTGATGCTTCTTCTTGCGGCTCTGAGCTGTGCAACGGCCGGCGTCGCGGGGGCGCAACAGGACAATGACCACACCCTTCAGGCCATGCACGACGAGATGGCGCGGTCAAAAGCGCGGCTGGAATTGCAGATTCCCAACTCCGACCAGCCGGTGCGTCCGTTCTACATTGAATACCGCATTCTGGATTTGGAGGTGCGCGAAATCGTCGCGGAGTTCGGCGATTTGCTTTCGAGCACGCACCGGCGAAACCGCTTCATGAATGTTTCGGCGCGCGTGGGCAGCTATAAACTGGACAGCTCGAATTTCGTGAGCGACGACGGGTTCCAAGGTTTCATTGGTCCGACCGGATCGGTGGGAATCGACCGCGATTACGATTCGCTGCGCCAGGATTTGTGGATTGCCACCGACCAAGCCTTCAAGGAAGCTGTCGACACCTACTCGCGGAAAAGGGGTTACCTGAGCAGCCTGGCGCGGCAGTCCGACATTGACGATTTTTCGAAAGCGGAGCCGGTGCGGCTCATCGAGCCGCTGGAAGCGCCTGACTGGACCAACCGCAACTGGGAACAGGAAGCGCGGGAAGCTTCCGAGGTGATGCGCGCGTTTTCGCAGATTCACGAATCCCGCGTCACCTATTATCTGGTTTATTTTGCCGAGTATCTGCTCACCAGCGAGGGCACGGAGATTCGGCAAAATCGCCATTTTGCGGGCATCGACGGGGGGATGAACGCGGTGGCGGACGATGGCGTGCCCGTGAATCATTTCTACGCGACGTACGCAACGCGTCCGGCGAACTTGCCAAACGTGGACGCGGTGCGCAAGGGCCTGAACGTCGCGTGCACGGAATTGATGGCGCTGCGTTCGGCGCCGCCGGCGCAGGATTACACCGGCCCTGTGCTTTTTGAAGCTCGCGCAGCCGCATCGTTGCTCGCCCAGGTGTTAAGTCCCGCGATCAACGGAGCGCGGCCGCCGATTTCCTTCAGCCCGGTGCTGGAGCAGATGTTGACCGGGCTCGGAGGAAAGAGCGACTGGGTGGGGCGTTTGGGTGCGCGCGTTTTGCCGCCCGGCGTCACGCTGGTGGATGACCCGGGTCTGAAAGAGTTCAAAGGCACTCCGCTCATCGGCGGATACGACGTGGACGAGGAAGGCGTTCGTGGGCAGAAAGTCACCTTGGTAGAAAACGGCGTACTCAAGGGCGAGCTCATGTCCCGGCGTCCGGGGCCCGACTTCGAGCAATCGAATGGGCACGGGCGCGCGGCGGGCTTGAACGACGCCAAACCGACCATGAGCAATCTGATTTTTTCTTCGAGCGAAACGCTTTCGCCCGCGGATTTGCGGAAGAAGTTCCTGGACGAATGCCGGCAGGAAAAGCAATCGCAACGGGAGAAGTACTGCCTCGCGGTTCGCGAGATGGACAATCCGGCGTTGAGCTTGCTGCATCAAGATGATTTTTCCGAACTGCTGGCGAGCTTCGGCGGCGGCGCCGGCACGGGCGACCGCTTGCCGCTCATTGTCTACCGCATTTATCCGGACAGCGGGCGCGAAGAAATTGTTCGGGGGGCCCGCATCATCGGTTTGAGCACACGCGCGCTGCGGAATATCGCCGGCATCGGCAACGATGATTTTGTCTTCCATTACATGCAAAGCCAGTCAAACGGCTTCGCGGGAACCGCGCTCAGCGCCTTTGGATCGGCGCAACCTGGGGCGAGCTTGCCTGCTTCGGTGGTCGCGCCGTCGTTGCTCTTCGACGAAGTCGAAGTGCGCGGCGAACGCGCCGAAGCGAAACGGCTTGCGCTGCTTCCTCCGCCCCCTATGACCGCAGCGAAATAAGCCCACTGGATTGCGTGTCGTTCTTGCGTTCGTGCTTGCCGTTGCGCTTAAGGAAACCAAAATCTGAGGTAGTCTAGTTCCTCGATGGAAACGGCCGCTCCAATCGAGGAAGCGCGGGAGAAGAAGCGCGCTGCGCTCTTGAGCGTGGGCTCCGCCGCACTTTTAGTTTGTTTAAAGACTTTTCTGGTCGTCCGCACGGGAAGCCTTGGGGTGCTTTCCGAAGCGTTGCACTCCGGCCTGGACCTGATTGCCGCGATCATCACCTTCCTTTCGGTGCGCATGTCGGACCTGCCTGCCGATGAGCGGCACCTCTATGGTCATGGGAAGTTTGAGAATTTTTCCGCGTTCGTCGAGGCCGGCTTGCTGGCGCTGACCGCCCTGTACATCATTTACGAAGCGTTTGATCGCATGTTTTTCCGCAGCGTGCACATCCAGCCGAGCGTGCTGGCGCTCTCGGTGTTGCTCATCGCGCTGGGCATCGATCTCACTCGCGCGCGAGCCCTGCGGCATGCTGCCAGGAAGTTTTCAAGCGAAGCCCTGGAAGCCGACGCGCTGCATTTTTCGACCGACGTCTGGAGCACCACGGTGGTCATCATTGGGATCGGGCTGGTATGGGCCGGCGAAACGTGGAATTTGCCCTGGCTGATCTACGCGGACGCGCTCGCGGGCCTGGCGGTCGCGGCGGTGATCTTGTGGGTCGGCTCGCAACTGGGCCGGCGCACGATGGACGCGCTGCTGGACGCCGCCCCGAAGGGCTTGCAACACGAGATCGCCCTGGCCCTGGAACGCATGGAGGGCGTGCTGGACGTGGTGCGCGTGCGCCGCGCGGGCAACCGGCATTTTGTGGACGCCACGGTCAGTGTGCCGCGCACCGCGAGTCTCGAGCAGGTACACGCGCTGACCGAGGCCATCGAAAAGCGCGTCAGCGAGATTGTTCCTTCCGACGTGATGGTGCACGTCGAGCCGCGCGCGCCTGTGAGCGAACATCTTTTCGAGGCGATTCGCGCGGTGGCGCAGCGCATGGGGCTGGCGATTCACGAAGTGCACGCGTCGCAGCAGGATGGCCGCCTTTTCATCGAATTGCACCTGGAAGTGGACGAGAATCTGAGCCTCCGCGAAGCCCATCGCCAGGCCAGCGAATTGGAGGAAAAGATTCGCGAACTGCGCGGTGGAGCAATGGACGTCAACATTCACATCGAGCCCCTGGGGCACCACATCGCCACGCCCGACTCCGGCCTCGGGGAGATGAACCAGCTCGCGAAAGCCATTGAGAACTTTCTGAACGGGCTGAGGTTGGAATTCGATGAACTGGTGAATTGCCATGACGTCCGCGTGAGGCAGGTGGAGCAACATATCCTGGTTTCCTGCCACTGCACCATGAAGAGCGAGCTGCCCATCACGCAAGTCCACGATGTGACCGCCGCATTGGAAGACCGCGTAAAGGAAAAGTTCCAGCAAATCCACCGCGTCACGATTCACCCCGAACCGACCGATGAAAGATAGGGGCGTCTCGGGTGAGTGAAGCGGGTTTGCTAGAGAACAGTTGGGCGGCCAGCGCGATGAGGGCGGGGAAGCATTCGAGGACGTAGCGCGGCTCGGGAGTTTCTAGAGTGGTGAGGAAGGCGGTACGGAGCAGAAAGAAGAGCAGGAAGAACGCAACGATGGGGCGGACGGCGGCGCTTGCGGGGTCGACTATGCCAATCCGGCGATTGGCGATCCCGGGAACGCCAGACCCTTGCAGCACCCGAGCGGCGCCTGGGTCGACGGTCGGGGCGTCTGGGTCCTCGGTGGAGCGGGCCTCGGAACTACGCCAATCCGGCGTTTGGCGGTCCCGGGAAAGCCAGAGTTTCACGGCGCCCCAGACTCCCAGGCTTAGGTAAACAAGGTTCAGGAAGAAGAGCAAAACCGTGAATCCTTGATCTGCCGGATCCTCGTCGAACTTCTGCGCCAAAGGAAAGACGTCGCCGGAAATCGGCAGGAGCTCGATGCGCGGGCTAAACCAGATGACCACGGCACGCGCAACAGGAATCCAAACAAAGATGCGAAGCGGATGGCGGCGGACGCGTTCACGCGCGATTTTGCCAAAGGCATCGTCCTCTTCTTTCGTCAGCGTCAGGTCTTCGTTGTACTGTTCGAGAATGTCCGCGACGCGCTGCTTTTCTTCCCGAGAATCGAAGGCCCTCGCGGGGATGTCGTGGACATTGATGGCCTCGTCATTCAGTTTCCAGGGAACCAGATAACAATCGCGGACGCGGTACAGCCAGGTCTTCTCCCAAGCCATGAAGCCGTAAGGAACGATCTCCCCGGGAAGAGTGGAATATTTCGGGTTGAGAAACTGGACTTCGCCAAAAGTGCGCAGGTTGCGCAAAGCCCAGGGAGACAGAACCACCAGGCAGCCGATGAGCATCGCTCCGGTGACCCAGAACCAGCGCACGAATTCATGAAGACGAAACAACAATGCGGCGAACACGACCGCGGCGGCGATCAACAGAATGGGAGTTTCCGGACGAAATAAGGCACCCACCCCCGCGACCAGTCCTGCACCCAGAGCCGCGCGCTCCACGCTCCCGGTCAATTGCACAGGGGACATGTGAGGTCTCAAGGGCAGGTGGCATCCGCTGACGAGGAAATCCGGCTTCTTCACTCTGCCGAGTGCCACCGCAAGGATGCAACACGCAAGCCCGGTCCACAAACAGGCGAAAACTTCGCTGAGCGGCACGGCGGTGTAGTTCGCCGTGAAAGGACAGAGCGCCGCCAGCCAAAGCGCAACGGTATACGCCTTCCCGCTCCGTGCTTCGTTTTCGGAAGCACAAGCCAAAATCTTGGCGAGTCGTGCGATCACCAGGCAGCCGAGGAGATCGACGACAATTTGCGCGAGCATGACCCGCTGGCGCGCGGATTCTCCCCCTCGGCCGGTGAGCACGTAGATCAGGGCAAGGAACCCGGGATACCCGGGCATTCTCATATCCACGGGAGTGACAGCCCCTTGCACGTTCATGGCGAAGACGTGGTGCCGGAGCCAGTTTGTAGCGATCTGCTCGTAAAAAACGGTGTCGCCCGAGTTGGTGGGAAGTTCCAGCACGAAAAACAAGCGCAGGCCCAGCCCTACTACCAAGGCAAAAACCGTGTTCGAGAAAATTCGCTTCATCGGCGAAACGCATCTTACAATAGAGGGGGCGGAATCGCGCGGAAAGGCTCCCCCAGTGAGGAGCCGCGTTCGCCGCCATCCCGAAGAGCTAAGCAGATTCAATGAAAGAACGAAGGCCGATCTTTTACGACGCGGAGCGTGTGCGCTGGCGCCGCACTCGGCGTGTGCTGGAAATCAGCGGAGTGGTGCTCACTTTGCTGCTGGTGTATTTTTTCATCACCATCGCGGTGAGCGTCGATTTGCCAGCGGGCTTGCTTCCGGACACCAAGCTCGGCTACCACGCGTTGAAAACAAAGAAGAAGCTGCCCGTGCGCGAGGGCCGCAGGCGCCGCGTGGCCAACATCGGGACGGTGCCCGCCAGCTACGATCCCGTGCGCGCCGCGTTTTTCGTGAGTTGGGACCCCAACAGCCTCGCTTCTTTAAAGAAGCATTACCGGGAAATCGACCTGCTGATTCCCGAGCAGCTTCACGCCGTGAGCGCCAACGGCGCTTTGACCATCGTGGATTACGAGCACGGGCAGAATCGCGTCAAAGCTTCTCCTTCGGAAGCGGTAGCCATCCTGAAACAAGATGAGTTGCACCAATGGATGAAGTCTCTGAATCCCCCGGTCGAACTGCCGATGATGGCACTGCTGAACAACTACGACGGCGTACATTGGCGCATCCCGGAAATGGTGAACATGCTGGCCAGCCCCGCGTCGCGGCAGAAGCTGGTGAGCGATGTGACGCAATTCGCCGTGCAATCCCACGAAGCCGGCATCGTCGTCGATTTCGAGGAAGTTCCGGACACGAGCCAGGCGCATTACCGGGAATTCGCGGCAGAACTGGGTGCAGCACTGCATGCGGTCGGGCTAAAGCTGATGCTCGCCCTCCCCGCGCGAGACGACGCCTATGACTACGGATTCTTCGCCAAGCAGTGCGACGCCATCGTGCTGTTTAACTTCGACGAGCATTGGCAGACTTCACCGCCAGGTCCCATTGCCTCCCAAGACTGGTATGTGGAGAACCTGCGCCAAATCCGGGAGGTCGTGCCGCCGAGGAAGCTTATCGTCGCCGTGGGCAGCTACGCGTACGACTGGTCGGATAACGGGCAGAAAACCCACGAGGCCGCGCAGCCCCTCAGCATCCAGGAAGCCCTGCTTCATGCTTTTGAGTCCGAAACGCAGGTGGATTTCGATTCTCCCTCGCTGAATCCGCACTACTCTTATTACGACGAGCACAATCATGTGCACCAGGTGTGGATGCTCGATGCGGTGACGGCCTACAACGAGCTCCGCGCGAGCGAGCGTATGGGAGTGCAGGGCACGGCATTGTGGCGGCTGGGCTCCGCCGATACTTCGCTATGGCCGATTTGGGACGCCACGCGACCCAACGATGCCATCCGCCAGAAGATCGAAGACCTTCCGCCAGGACCGGACTTGATCCTGGAAGGCGATGGCGACGTGTGGCACTTCCTGGATACCCCGAAACGCGGCCACCGCAGCTTTACTTACGATTCGCCGAGCGACCTGATTACCAGTGAAAAATACGATGCCTATCCGCTTTCCTATCACATCGACCAGATCGGCGCCGCGAAGAAGAAACTTGCCCTCACTTTTGATGACGGCCCGGATCCGACCTGGACGCCAAAAATCCTGGATGTTCTGAAGGAAAAGAAAGTCCCGGCGACCTTCTTCGTGATCGGTTTGTCCGCGAACAAGTGGCCGCAACTGCTGCGGCGGGAATACGCCGAAGGGCACGAAATCGGAAATCACACGTACTCGCATCCGGACTGGGAGAGCCCGAACCTGTCGAACACACAAATTCGCTGGGAGCTCAACCTCACCGAGCGCCTGATCGAAAGTGTGGTCGGCGCCAAGCCCCTGCTTTTCCGGCCGCCTTATGGAATTGATCATCAGCCGGAGTTCGCCGAGGAGGTTTCGCATCTTCCGACGGCGCAAGAGATGGGCTACATCATCGTCGGCCAGAGAGTAGATCCGCACGATTGGAAGCAGATTGCCCCAGGCGTTTCGTTGCCGGCGGCAGCCATCGTGGAGAACGCCTTGAGCGAGGCGCCTGAGGGAAACATCATGCTTCTGCATGATGGCGGCGGGAATCGCAGCCAAACGGTCAGCGCCCTCCCCCGGTTGATCGACGCGCTGCGCGCCCAGGGATATGAATTTGTATCCGTGCCCGAGTTGATTGGCAAAACGCGCGCCCAGGTGATGTTGCCACTTTCGCCCCAGGAACAATTTGAGGCGCGCGCGGACGGCTTCATCTTCGGCATTTATCACTGGTTTTGGGTGGCCATCACGGTCACGTTTATTCTAGGGATTGTTCTTGTGGGCGGCCGCACGCTGATCATCGGCATTCTGGCGTTCATCGAAAAGTTGCGCCCGGACCGGCCTGATATTCGCGAGCCGCTGCCGGGCGTGACGGTGCTGATTCCCGCACACAACGAGGAAAGCGTCATTGTACAAACGGTGAATTCCGTGCTGCTCTCGGACTATCCGGATCTTCACGTCGTGGTGGTGAATGACGGTTCAGCAGACAAAACGGGAGAACTGTTGGACCGGCATTTTGCACGCGACCCGCGCGTACGCATCATTCACCAGGTGAACCGCGGGAAAGCGGCGGCGTTAAATGTCGCCCTGTCTCATGCGCAGACCGACATTGTGGTGACCATCGACGCGGATACGGAAATTGAACCCGATGCCATTCGCAAGCTGGTCCGGCATTTTGCGGACCCCACGGTGGGAGCGGTGGCGGGCAACGTGAAGGTGGGCAATCGTTCGCGCTGGCTGACGCGCTGGCAGGCGCTCGAATACATCACTAGCCAGAACATGGAAAAGCGCGCTTTCGACCTTTTGAACTGCATCACCGTGGTCCCCGGCGCGCTCGGTGCATGGCGCAAACAAGCCATCGAAGCCGCGGGCGGCATTACTGCGGATACGGTGGCCGAGGACGCCGACCTCACCATTGCGATTCGCCGCGTAGGCTGGCGCATCGGCTACGACGAAGAGGCCATCGCGTGGACCGAAGCTCCGGAAACGGCCGGCCAGCTCATCCGGCAGCGTTTCCGGTGGACTTTTGGCACGCTGCAATCCTTTTGGAAACATAGCAGCATGCTTTTCCGTTGGAAGTACGGCACCCTGGGGTGGATCGCGTTGCCGAACATCTTCGTTTTTCAGCTGGTGCTTCCGCTCATCTCCCCGCTGATCGATTTATTGTTCCTGTGGTCGGTGGGGCTCTGGGCGCTCGAAAAGCTGCAACTCTCCTGGCTGCCGACCATCCACGCGACCACCGGCGATCTGATGCGCTCCGTGTTTTTCTTCATCGGCTTCCTGCTGATTGACGTTTTGACCTGTGTTCTCGCCTTCGCCCTCGAGCGCAAGGAAGACTGGACTCTGCTCGTTCCCGTGCTTCTGCAGCGCTTCTATTACCGCCAGTTGATGTACGTGGTGCTGTTTCGTTCCGTGAAGGAAGCTGTGCATGGCCGTCCCGTGGGATGGCGTGGCGTCGAGCCGGAACCGCCCCTAGCGCCGCAAGCTCCACCGAGACCTGCGGCCGTCGCAGGGAACTAGCCTGCTCACCTCTCAACTAGCCCAACGCCTGAAAACAAGGGCATTTCGGTGTGCCGGGGCGTGAGGAGGCTAGCTGTGTTTTCAAAGTGAGCTGGAAGGTTATGGAGGCGCCATTCGATGCTCTGGAAGTACGACTTTCTGGACCGCGATCGCGTTATCGTGATCGGGCTCAGCAATGGCGGCCGTTTTTGCGCCTCTCGTTGCGCGGCATCACCCCGTGGGCGGACTTGTTGCGGCTGGCTCCTGGGGGCGCACATGCTAGGAAGCTATGACCCACGGCTTTAATGTGGATAAGAAGTTTCACCGGAAGGTGGTCACTTTGATTTTGGGCGGTTCACCCGTTGCGGATGGCAGTTCGCCTGAAGTTAACGGTATTTCGCCCATTTCCGATTGCGGATTCAGTTGGTGTAGCATATGTCCCTGCTCTAGGAGGTCCCCATGGCGATCACGTTCACGTTGAATGGCAAGTCCCAGTCGGTCGATGTCAGCCCGGATATGCCTCTGCTCTGGGTGCTTCGCGACACGCTGAATATGACCGGCACGAAATTTGGCTGTGGCATGGCGCTTTGCGGCGCGTGCACCGTTCACATCAACGGCGAAGCCACGCGCTCGTGCATCACGCCGATCTCGAGCGTGGCGGGCAAGAAAGTCACGACCATTGAAGGGCTTTCCGCCGATGGCCGCCATCCCGTTCAGAAAGCCTGGATGGAAGAAGACGTTCCGCAGTGCGGCTACTGCCAATCCGGACAAATCATGTCCGCGGCGGCGTTGCTTGCAAAGAAACCCAACCCCACCGACGCGGACATCGACGATGCCATGAGTGGCAACATTTGCCGCTGCGGCACTTACCAGCGCATCCGCAAAGCCATTCACCGCGCCGCGTCCTCGATGGCCGGCAAGGCTCATTCGGCGGCATAGTTTTCCCGAACGGCTCTCACAATTTGCTCCGAGGTGTCCCATGACAACTGCTCCCGTCGTAAACCGCCGTGACTTCCTGAAGAAAAGCGCTAGGAGTGGCGCCGCGCTGGTGATTGGGTTCCACGTGACTGCTCGCGCGTTTGCCGATCAAGCTAAGGATCAGGAGGAGAAGACTCCCAATCCTTTTGACGCGTGGGTGCGGATCACGGCGGATGATCGCGTCACTCTGGTGCTGGGAAAATCGGAGATGGGCCAGGGTGTCTACACGTCCCTGCCGATGATTCTTGCCGAGGAGTTGTGCGTGGATTGGAAGCAGGTGCACGTCGAGCAGGCACCCACCAATCCTAAGATTTATGACCTCGGGACCGGCGGCAGCGGCAGCGTTGCCGGGTCGTGGTTGCCTTTGCGCCAAGCCGGCGCCGCGGCGCGCGAAATGCTGATCGCCGCCGCCGCAAAGAGGTGGGACGTCGGCACGGATACTTGCAAAGCGAAGAACGGCTTCGTGGTTCACGGCCACCCGGAGCGTTCCTTGCGTTTCGGCGAATTGGTCGTCGACGCCTCGAAGCTTCCGATTCCCAATCTGAACAAAGTGCCGCTCAAGAATTCCGACGACTTCACGATTGTGGGCCGGGACATGCATCGGCTGGATACGGCGGCGAAATCCAGCGGCAAGGCCAAATTCGGCATCGACTCGCGCGTAGATGGGATGCTCTACGCGGTGATTGCGCGCTGTCCGGTGTTCGAAGGGAAAGTGGCTTCCTTCGATGCTAGGAAAGCCAAAGCGGTGCGCGGCGTACGCGACGTCTTTGAGATCAAGACCAGCGGCCGCGGCGCTTCCACAACGGGCGGCGTCGCCGTGCTGGCGGAGGATTCCTGGGCGGCGATCGAAGGACGCAAAGCGCTGGAAGTGAAGTGGGAGGAAGGCGCTGCAGCGAAGGAATCCAGCGAGGAGTTGCGCAATCAATTTTTAGCCAACGCTGCCAAGCCCGGAGGCGTTCTTCGCAACGAGGGCGACGCCAATGCGGCGCTCGAAGCTGCTTCCAAGAAAGTGGAAGCCATCTACGAACTGCCGTTTGCCGCCCACGTTTGCATGGAGCCCATGAATTGCACCGTGCACATCCGGCCGGACAGCGCGGAAGCGTGGGTGCCTTCGCAAGGGCCACAGTGGGCGCAAGCCGTGATCGCGGAAGCGGCAAAGCTTCCCCCAGAAAAAGTCACTGTGCACACCACGCTGATGGGGGGAGGGTTTGGGCGGCGTTACCAGGCGGATTTCGTGATGGAAGCGGCGCAGGTTGCCAAAATCGCAGGCAAGCCCGTGATGGTCTTGTGGACGCGCGAAGACGACATGCAACACGATTTCTATCGTCCCGCTTCCTATCACAGATTGCAGGGCGCTCTCGATAACGATGGAAAACTTCTCGCTTATAAGCATTTCCAGACGTCCACCTCCATTGCGGCGAAGTGGAGCCAGAAGGGCGAAAATGATCCGGGAATGGGTGAATTTGGCACGGGCGCGACGATTCCTTACACAACGCCGAATATTCGTATCGAGTATACGCTTGCACATTCCAGCGCGCCGCGCGCATGGTGGCGTTCGGTCGAGCACTCGAGCAGCGGTTTCGTTATGGAAAGTTTCGTGGATGAGTTGGCGCACGCTGCCGGGGAGGATCCGCTTGCGTTTCGCCTCAAGCTCATTGGCGACTCACGCAAGATTCCGCAGTTTGGAGAAGGCCGGGAAGACTATCACCCGCTCGATACCGCGCGTTTGAAGGGTGTTTTGCAACTCGCGGCAGAGAAAGCTGGATGGAACAAGCCGCTTCCGAAAGGGCAGGGCCGCGGCATCGCCGGCTTCTACTCGTTCTTCAGTTATGTGGCCGCCGTCGCGGAGGTTTCCGCTTCGAGCGCTCCCTACGATGTGAAGCGGATTATTTGCGCCGTGGATTGCGGACGCGCCGTGAATCCCAACGGCGTCCTTGCGCAAGTCGAAAGCGCCGCAATCTATGCTCTTACGGCCACGGTCAAGGACGCTATAACCGTCGAGGGCGGGCGTGTCGTGCAATCCAATTTCAACGACTATGCCATGATCCGTATGAACGAGGCTCCGCCCATCGAGGTTTACATCGTGCCGAGCACAGAAGCGCCCACGGGGATCGGGGAGCCGACCGTTCCAGTGGTTGCGCCCGCGATCTGCAACGCCATTTTCAACGCCACCGGCAAGCGCCTTCGCCGTTTGCCCATTCGCAGGGAAGATCTGGCATAGACAGTTGTAAGTCTTGAGTTTGAAGCAGTCTTAAGTTCTAAGTGAAAATGGTCTTGAAGTCGGTATTCATCTTTTCTACGGAAAACGGATTACCCGCCAAAAACCTGAGACGCATGTCGCCCGGACCGAATCCGTTGCACAATAGTAGGTGTCTCTGACGCCAACGCTCGTCGCCGCCGTCCCCTTTGCCATCTGGTTGTATCTGTTCTTTCTTCGCGGAAATTTCTGGCAGGTACACGAAGACACGACTGAACCAAAGGCACTCCAGCGTTGGCCCGGCGTGGTGGCGATCGTTCCGGCTCGCGACGAAGAGCAGACCATCACGCGCTGCGTCATTTCTTTGGCCAAGCAGAACTATGCCGGCGACTTTTCCATCGTTGTCGTGGATGATCACAGCAGCGACGGGACGGCCGAGCTGGCGCGGAAAGCGGCGGAGGAATCCGGGGCGGCGCGAAAGGTCACCGTGCATTCGGCAGGAGAGCTTCCTCCCGGCTGGACCGGGAAAGTGTGGGCCATGAATGAAGGAGTTGCAGCTGCCCGAGGGAAGGCGCCAGAGTATTTTTGGTTTGTCGATGCGGATATCACCCAAGCACCGGAGACCCTCCCCGAGCTCGTCTCCCGCGCGACAAACGGTGAATTCGATCTGGCCTCTTGGATGGCGTTGCTTCAAGCGAAAACGTTCCCGGAACGGCTGCTCATACCCTCCTTTCTCTATTTTTTCCTGATGCTCTATCCGCCAAACTGGGTGGCGGATCCCAAGGCTCGCACGGCCGGGGCGGCAGGCGGGTGCATTCTATTGAGGCGGACAGCGCTGGAACGCATCGGCGGGATGGCCACAATTCGCAACGAAGTCATTGACGATTGCGCCCTGGCGGGCGCCGTGAAAGAAAGCGGCGGAAAAGTCTGGCTGGGAGTGACGCGTAAGAGTCGGAGTCTGCGCGGCTGCGCGACCCTTGGGGAATTGCGGGACATGATTGCCCGCACGGCGTTCACGCAGCTCCATTATTCCTTCCTCCTGCTCCTCGGTACTTTGGCGTGGCTGGTTATCACCTATTTGCTTCCGTGGGTGCTCTTTTTTGAATATCCCGGACAAGCTTGGCTGCTCGTGGACACGACCGTTGCATTGATGGCCGCGTCTTTTCTGCCGACCGTGAAGTTTTACGATTTGTCGTGGACCTGGGCGCTGACGGTTCCTATCGCCGCGCTTTTCTACGCCTACGCGACGTGTGTTTCCGCCGTGCGCTACTGGCTTGGCCGCGGCGGCCAGTGGAAAGGCCGGGCGCAGGCGCCGCAGAAGCGTTAGCCAGCGGTAAATAAGAAAAAACCGCTCGAAAGAACGAATGAAAGAGGATCCGTCTCTGAAGCTGTGGTCAGTCCGTAATGATGTGAGCAACGACTGCGGCAAGAATCGCGGCGGCCAGCAGCGTCCCGCTTCCCAGGATCGCGACAGGCAAATGCCGACGAAGGCTTCGAAGGGCCGCACTCAGGTCCTGCCGAAGAGTCTCATCGCGGCGCCACAAGGACAGAAGAGCGGCGCACCCTAGAACCACGGCAATCACCGGCAAGCCAAGAAAAAGGAGGGCTGCATCGGCGCGCGAGATGTGTCTACTGGCCCACTCAAGGATGGCCCAACTGGTTCGCGCGGGCTCATATTGGCGCGGTTGCATAAAGCGCAGCGCAGCGGGGGCGAGAAGCACGGCGGCGGGCAAAACGAGCAGCCATTCCGACAGGGCGAGAGCGAAGAGTTTGGACGGGCTAGCCGCGTGGTTCATGGCAACCTCCGTGAAGTACTTTATAATGTAAAGTACAGGGCCTTGTCAGCCTTGTCAAGGCGAATGTTCGCCCGGGCGCTCGAAGGAGAGGTTTGCCCGTTTCGCGCCCCAGAAGTGTTTCAGCAGCAGCGCGTGCAGGAGCGCTGTTGGGCTCCGCGGCCAGTGTTCGGCGCACGTGAGGTTTCCGGAACCTAGTCGACATTCGGCGTTGATGCATCAAATTTTCTGGAGCTACGCATCACAATTTGTTATTCTTGGCGAGACAGGTGCAGGGCCGCATCCTGAAGTTCTGAAGTGAAGGAGCGGCACCGGAGGCCAAGATGAGTGTCGTTTCTAATCCTGGGAACGGCAAAGTCACTGTTCCCGACCTCCTGCAGCGGAAGATCCGCGCTGTGGGTTCCTACTCCAGACCGGAAAAAATCACTTGTTTGACCGCGTACGACTATCCGACCGCGCGGCTGCTCGACGAAGCGGGCGTGGACGTGATTCTCGTGGGCGACTCCGTAGGCATGGTGGCGCTTGGATACGAAAGCACACTGCCCGTGACTCTCGAAGACATGCTCCATCACACACGCGCTGTGCGCCGGGGCACGCGGCGCGCATTGCTGGTGGCGGACATGCCTTTCGGCAGCTATCACACAGACACGGCAGAGTCGCTTCGCAATGCGGTGCGCTTCGTAAAGGAAGCTGGAGCAGAAGCGGTGAAGATAGAGGGCGGCGAGCGGCGCTTAGAGCTGATCGCGCGGCTCACCGAATCGGAAATCCCGGTGATGGGGCATGTCGGGTTGACGCCGCAATCGCTGAACGCCCTGGGCGGTTATCGCGTGCAGGGAAAAACGCCCGATGCGGCGGAACATTTGATTCGAGATGCGCGCGCGGTCGAAGCCGCGGGCGCGTTTGCCGTGGTGCTGGAGGCGGTGCCACGCGAACTGGCGGCTCAGATTACGCGCGAATCGCGCATTCCGACCATCGGCATCGGCGCCGGGCCGGACTGCGACGGCCAGGTGTTGGTGCTGCACGACATTCTGGGGCTGACGTTCACGCCGCTGCCGAAATTCGCGCGGCCATATGCGCAGGTCGGAGAAATCATCTCGGGCGCGGTGCGCCGGTATTGCGAGGACGTGCGCACCGGCGGATTTCCTTCTGATGCGGAGTCTTATCATGCACCGCATGTGGCCAGGGAAGAGAAGGAAGCGCCGGTCAATATCGACGGCGACTGGTAAAAAAACCTACAAGCCTGTTCTTCGCTTGGACGCAACATTCAGAGCGCAAAACGCTTCGGCGACGGCGCCCTCTAACGGCATAGCCAATGGCACGGTAAGGAGAGAAAGGAATCATGACACCGGAAGAGATGCGTATACTCTATGATTACAACGCCTGGGCAAATCACCGGCAGTTACAAGCTGCTTCCAAGCTCACGACGGAGCAGTTTCTGAAGCCCATGGGTTCGAGCTTCGGCTCGGTTCGGGATACGCTCGCACACATCTTCGGAGCAGAATGGGTGTGGCTCGAACGTTTTCAGGGCCGCTCGCCGTCTTCGCTACCCGACGCGACCCCATTTAAGGACGCAAAAACGCTCAAGGAAGGCTGGAGCGAATTTGAGCCGAGGTTGCTGACTTTTGTGCACGGCCTGACCCAGGCGGACCTCGATCGCAAGATTGAGTACAAAACGCTGAAATTTGGCGTGTACAAGAATCCGCTTTGGCAATCGATGCAGCACCTAGTTAACCACGGGACTTATCATCGAGGACAGGTAACCACGCTTTTGCGGCAGCTCGACGCAGAGCCCGTCTTGACCGACCTGATGCACTTTTACCGCGAGCGGTCGGCGGCAGCCGGCGCATAGTTTTTGTATTCCTTTCGTGGAAATCATCCGAACGATTGCGTGGATGAAGGAGAAGGCGCGGCAGGCGCGCGCCGAGAACCGCATCATCGGGCTGGTTCCGACCATGGGTGCTCTGCATGAGGGCCACGCTTCCTTGATCGCGAGAGCGAAACGGGAATGCTCTCCTCTGTGCGCTTCGATTTTCGTCAACCCCAAGCAATTTGGCCCAAACGAAGACTTCGCAAAGTATCCGCGGACGTTCGAAAGCGACTGCGAAAAAATGAAACGCGGCCGTGTGGAGGCGCTGTTTGTGCCGGAAGCCGCGGAGATGTATCCAAAAGATTTTTCGACCTATGTCTACGTGGAGGGACTCAGCGAAAGGCTCGAAGGCAAGTCGCGACCGGGGCATTTTCGCGGCGTCACCACCGTGGTGATGAAGCTGCTGCAGATTGTCCAGCCGCATCGCGCGTATTTCGGGAGGAAAGACGCGCAGCAGGCGCGGATCATTATGCAAATGGCGGGCGACCTGAATCTCGATTCCGAGATTGTGGTTTGCCCGATTGTTCGTGAACCCGACGGGTTGGCGCTTTCCTCCCGAAATGTCTATCTGAATCCCGAGCAGCGCAAAGCCGCCACCGTCTTGTCTCGCGCGCTGGAAGCTGCGAAGAAGGAAATGGAGGCGGGAAGCCGTGACGCGCCCCACCTGCAAGACACATTGCGGCGCAAGCTTGACTCCGAGCGGCTGGCGGCGGTCGATTATGCGGAAATCGTGGATGCGGAGAGCTTTGAGCCAGTGGTGCGGGTGAACCGCGCATGCTACATAGTTCTGGCCGTGTTCATCGGCAAAACGCGGTTGATTGACAATCTTTATGTGGAACCGAAATCTTCCGGCTCCGACGAACTGGTATTTCACCTTTAGTTAGCGCCAGGCGCGCGGTTCGCTCGAGGGTCATCCTCTGCCGGGGCGGGAACTGCGGGAGCCGCGGCACCGGCAGGAAAGACATGGAGCTGCCTGCCGAGACCGGCTTGGTATTCACAACGCCGCGCGGCGTAGTTATTTAAGTGGAGCCAATTTTTCGAAGCGTGCGTGGCTTGGAAGCCCTTAGGAGGCGGAAACGCGGAGCTGTTTCAGATCCTCCTTGCGGCGATAAAGGCGCTGGTCGGCAGCCTCAATGAGTTCCGCAGACGTTCTCCCATCATCAGGATAAACGCCAACTCCGATGCTGACTCGGAGCTCGGGCGTTTCTTGATCGGAGCGCAAGCGTTGTTCGATGCGCCGAGCGACGTGCTCGGCCATCCCGCGGTCGGAGTCGATTAAAATCACGGCAAATTCATCGCCTCCATAACGGGCGGCAAGGTCTGTCGAACGGCAGTGTTCATTCATGACGCCTGCCAAACGGCGAAGAGCGCGGTTTCCCGTCAAGTGGCCTTGAAGGTCATTGATGCGTTTGAGCTCGTCAAGGTCGAGAAGCAACAGCGTAAAGGAGCGCTGGCTGCGTTCGGAACGGTGCACCTCGCTCTCCAGGCGGTCCATGAATTCGCGGTAGTTCGCCAAACCTGTCAGGCCATCATGGCGGGCCAGGTAATGCGCTTGCTCCTCCGATCTTTTGCGATCGGTGATGTCCACAGCGGCACCCAAGCATCCGATGATTTGGCCGGAAGCGGAGCGTAGGGGTCCTACGCGGAGCTCCAGCACGCTGTCTTTCCACGCGTATTCCAAGTGTGAAACGACACCGCACAGAGCGGAATCATGCTCGGCAATGGGCGTGGCATGAGGGTCAGCCACACCCAAAAATTCGCGAACGTCGCGCCCTATAAGGGAACCGGGACGAATCTTTGCGGCTGGTAGCCCGCTGCCCCAGTGGGTGAAAATTTTCAGATTTCGGTCCGTGGTCCACAAAAGGCCAGGCACCTGCTCCATCAGCCGGCGAATAGGAGCCTCCTCCGGCAACCAGAAAGCGTCATGAGGATTCCGTGCTTGTGCTATCTCTAAAATTCCTTCCGCTCGCTCCTTATCGCAGCGAATTACACTGCGGCGGATGGCCAAAAGAATCCGCGAGCCATTCTTGTGCAGGCGTTCAACGAGCTCCACCGGGTGCCCCGCGTCCCCTGTTTGAGAGAGAAGCTGCTCCAACCGAAGTGCCTCGTAAACGGGAAGAAGCCGGGTCAGGGATTGCCCAAGCATTTCTTTGCTGGTGTAGCCGTAGAGGCGTTCTGCCCCCACGCTCCAAGTGTCGATCGTTCCATCGGGGGACACGGCCACCACCGCCTCCTCCGAGGACTTGAGAAGAGCCGCTAGCAAATGCTCCCGGGCCGGTCGATGAGCCAGCAAATCACGGGCGTCTTGCGGAACGGGGAAGACGTTGTCAGGAAAAGGCAATTGCTGCTGCCGAGAGGACCGGGGCCGCAGGCGAGCTTGATGATGCGAGCGTGTTCGCATCCTTACGGCTCGAAATTTTACCATGCCCCTCTTGCACTGCAAGCGGTAATCGTCTCTACGGTTTTGCGACTACGGCTTGACGGCCTTTGCAGCCCCAGGCAAGGGGGGATGGTACCGAGCAAAATGAGGCAAAAAACACAACAACATGCACAAGGAAGCTGCGAGCCTCAATGACAAAAGGGCGCGATGCAAAAAAAGTGCTTTCAATCGCTCAGCCAGCGCCCGATGGGCTTCCATGACTCGGTGTGGTCACAGATCACGCGCAGCGTGGCGGTGATCGGAATGGCCAGAACCAGACCCATCCCTCCCCACACCCATCCCCAAAATAGAAGCGAGATGGTAATGGCCACCGCGTTTAGACGAACACGGTGGCCCACCAGTTTTGGCGCCACAAGATTCAAGCCCAGCAGATGAATGGCAGTGAGCACGGCGGCGATAAAAGCAAACTGGCCAACGTTGCTCCACTTAGCCAGGGCAATCACAAAAGCCGGAAGCCACGCCAGCACCGCGCCAATGTACGGCACCATGTTCAGCAGGCCGGAGACGATGCCGGTCAGGATCGGAAACTCCATGCCCAGAGCCCAGAAAAACAGGCTGCTGGCTGTGATGACCAGCAGCGTCACCACGGTCATGCCGGCCAGATAGTCCCGCAGAACGTCGCGCACGTCTTCCAGGGTCTCCTTGACCGGAGTGCGTCGCGAGGCGGGAAAAAGCTGCAGCGTCCCATGCCAGACCTGCCGTTTTTCCGCAAGCATGAAAAACACCAGGAAGGGCATAAACGTGACTTCCAGAAATAACGCGTACAAGGAACCGATGCCTCGCAGGATTAGTGTGTGCACCACACCCGGCCCCGAAGGAGAAGTGGACCCGGAGGCGGCCCCTTCTGCCGGGGCAATCTGCGACACCTGCCCTTCAATTCCTTTGATCTTGCCGCGCACACCAGCCGTTACCTGTTGTAAAACACTGCCGTACTTGGGCCAGTCCGCCGCGAAATCAGCCGCTCTGGTCCAAAGTCCGTAGCCCACCGCCGCCAGTACGGCCGTGAGAATCAGCACCGTCACCATGGCGCCGAGCGTGCGCGGGAGCCGCAACCTTTCGAGGAATTCCACTGCGGGATCGAGGAAATATGCGAGCAAAATGGAAAACAGCAGGGTAATGACCACTCCGGCGGCGTAATAAAGAAACAACAAAATAATAGCGCCAGCGATTACACGCGCGCTGAAGCTGGACACCGTTAGACGAACGAGTGATGGCGGCGTTTCAGTGGCGGACACGGGCGACTCTGTCAATACAAGTTATCACATTCACGCAAGTGCGTGCTTCGTTCGAGGGAGCGTTTTTTGCAGGGTCTCCAAGTTCATTCCCGGTGTCCCCTTATGAAACCGGCAGCAATCCCTGCAATCCCTTCGGCTTGCGGAACCGCCGAGGTCTGTATGCTAGACTTGCAAAGTTATCCTCACGAATTAGGCCGCTGCCGCGACCTTTCTGCCGCCGCGGCCTTTGAAGGAACGGTCTGCTCTTCATGGCCAAAGAACTGTTCGGAACGGATGGCATTCGTGGCATCCCCGGCACACCGCCGCTCGACGACGCTACCCTTTACGCCACCGGCCGCTCTCTTGGCCGGTACCTCAAGCGCGAGCATGGCTCAGCGCGCGTCTTGATTGGCACAGATACACGTGAGTCCGGCCCGCACATCGCGTCGGTTCTTGCAGCTGGCCTCTCGCAAGCCGGAACCACGGTCTCTTTCGCCGGAGTCATCACGACCCCGGGAGTCGCTTGTCTGGTGCGCCGGAACGACTTTCAAGCCGGCGTGGTCATCTCCGCTTCGCACAATCCGTTTCAAGACAACGGCGTGAAGCTTTTCTCCCACGCAGGCATGAAATTTCCCGATGCCATCGAGGCGGAGCTCGAAGCCGACATTTTCAAGCACCGCGGCGAACCGCCTCCAAGAAATCCGCCGCGTCTTTCTGCGGATGAGTCCCTAGACGCGGAGTATCTGGAATTTTTGCGAAAAAAAGTGATTCCGGGAGCCAAACTGCGCGGCCTTCGCATCGTTCTGGATTGCGCCAACGGCGCAGCCTACAAGCTGGGGCCGGAATTGTTTCGCGCGCTCGGCGGCGACGTTGTAGCGATGAGCGTTTCGCCCGACGGCCGCAATATCAACGCGGGCTGCGGTTCGCTCCATCTGGAGGGTCTGCAAAAGCGCGTTGTTCAGGAAAAAGCGCAGTTGGGCGTGGCCTTTGATGGAGATGCTGACCGCGCGCTCTTTGTCTGCGAGACGGGAAAAGTCGTAAATGGCGATGGCGTGCTCCTGGCCGTCGCGCGCTTCCTGAAATCGCAGAACAAGCTCAAAGGCAACCGCGTCGTTGCCACTTCCATGTCCAATCTCGGGTTGGAGCGCGCTCTCGCAAAGGAGGACATCGCGCTGGCGCGCACGGCGGTCGGGGACCGCTACGTCCTCGAAGAAATGTTGCGCAGCGGAAATGTGCTCGGTGGCGAGCAGTCGGGGCACATCATCTTTCTCGATGATAGCCCAGCAGGTGACGGCCTGCTCACGGCAGTAAAGATCGCTGCGCTGGTTTCCATGTGCGGGAAAATGGAGTCGCTCGTCGAAGGCCTGAAGGACTATCCTCAGCAGATCGTCAACGTGAAGGTGCGCTCGAAGCCGCCGCTGGATTCTCTGCCCGAAGTTTCTCGCGCGCTTGCCGAAGCGCAATCTGCCCTTGGGGAGAATGGCCGCATCGTGCTTCGCTATTCCGGCACGGAGCAGCTTGCGCGCGTCATGGTCGAAGCCGAGCACGAAGCCGACGTGCAGCGCCTCACCGAGTCCCTGGCCAACGCCCTCCGTTCCTCCATTGGCGCCTGAAGCCACGTCCTTTAGCTCTTGCCACGAGGAGGCTGAAGTATCTGAAATGTTCGTGCGCCCGACTGCAGCTCAAAGCAAAGCCTGCCAATTTAGCTAAGTCGAGAATAACGATATGGCCAATTCTCATGCCTTCGTCGTTCGCCTGTAATGGGCAAGAATCTAGCTGCCGCTTCTCCCAAAGAATGTAGGGAAGGGGCGGACTTTCTGTGGGATTTTGTAGGCTCGGATTGCGCCGGGCGATGTTCGCTTGTCACTTTCGGTGAATAACTACTTTGCTTTCAATTCAGTCCACAGGTTTTTCATAAACCTCCCCCCGCTGGCAATGGACTTGCTCCTTCTTCGCCAGTTACAAAGATTGGCTTCCCGGGGTGGCCGGAAACCGATCCTCGACTCGGTTACCGGTTTAGGGGCGTCAATTATGAAGAAGGGGGCTTGCACCGGCCCCCTTTTTCGTTTTAATAACCGTTCCGCTGAGTTCCGCAATGCTGGATCCCTCCATTCCCGGTCGGAGCGCCAGCTTCTAGGCTTCTCCCCGTCAGAAGAGCAAGACGAGTTGTTGCTTAGGCGACCCTTCTTGCCGCCCTGGAGAGCCCTGCCGAGCCAAGAAGGCAATTCCGTTTGCGCCTTCTCGATTCCAGCCCGGTGGTTCTCCTGGTTTTTGACCGGGAACCTACAAGCAAAGACTGGGAATCGAAAAGGTGAGCGGCCGGTGGGGGCACCGGCCGCTCGGGCGTGGGGGATGGAGGGTAACAATAATCCGAAGAGGCTCGGCCCATCCGGCGGTCTCACCGCGCTCGCGCGCGGCAAACCGGCGCTCAGGAGATAGTCTCAACTCCAACGGGCCAAACCACTCCCGACTACTCTTCCAGTCTGCTTCCCATGGGCTCCGCCGTCGATAGCCCGCAGGGTTCATTCCTTCCGGTACTTCTTCATCCAACGCAAGTACCCTGTCCCGGTACAGAAGTACTTCCGCCGTTTTTCAGACGCCTCTCAAATTTTTCTGACGATCTCCGGAAGTAATTCTGCCAACTCTCGCACACGCCCTTTCTCGACCTCCCCAAGTGAGGCAAGGGCATGGGCCAACGACTCGACGCGGCGCTTTCGCCCTTCCCACAGGATCTTTGTGCCCTTTGTTGTAGCCACCAGCCGCACGCGCCGACCGTCTTCTGTAGCCTCGCGCTTCAGCAGGCCCGCCCGTTCCAGGCCCGATACGATGCGGCTCATGGTCGGGGGGCGCACCTGTTCGGCATCCGCCAGCTCTCCGAGCGATCTTGGCCCGCCGAACACCAGCACGGACAGAGCGGATAGCTGTGCCGGGCCGATCCCACTCTCCCTGTCGCGTACACGCAGCCGCCTTAGAAGGTGAAGCACCGCGGAATGCAACTTATCGGCGGCCTCCAGCAGCTCCGGACGCGCCTCACTTTTTTGCTTGACAACCGTCATAGAATATAGTTAGCTATGCTAACTAAATGATCCTCGGAGGTCAAGCACATGAGTACCGCTGCCATGAACCCACAAGAAAACACCGCGCTTTCCCGGATCGGGCAAATTGCCATTAACGCCCACGACGTGGATCGCGCGACGGCATTCTATCGCGATGTTTTGGGATTGCCGCATCTATTCCGGGCGGGACAACTTTCGTTTTTTGACTGTGGTGGAGTGCGCCTGATGCTGGACAAGCCGGAGAAACCCGAATTCGACCATCAGAGCTCCATCCTCTATTTCCAGGTCGGGGATATTCGCGCCACACACCGGCGCCTCAAGGACGCTGGCGCCAAATTCGAGGATGAGCCGCATGTGATTGCGCAAATGTCCAGCTATGATCTCTGGATGACTTTCTTCCGTGACAGCGAGAACAATCTACTCGCGTTAATGAGCGAGGTGCCCCGCGCGTAGATCCTTTCTCGTCTCTTGCCTGCTGGTAGCGCAGTATCTACCAACGGCTGAGCGCTTGAGCGCAAGAAGCGGCGTGCCCGAGCCTCCGGTTATCACCTCCTACAAGCCTCTTGCGTATTACGATATCCTGTTACTCCCATGCATGACCTTAGTTACTTCCGTGACCATTTGGACGTCTTCGCCGACATGGCCAAGAAGCGCTCGATGACCCTCGATCTGGACGGCTTTCGCGATCTGGATAAGCAACGCCGCGAGTTGATCACCACAACGGAACAACTCAAAGCGCAGCGCAACAAAGCCAGCGACGAAATCGCGCGCCTGAAGAAGCAAAAGCAGAGCACCGACGGGCTGATCGCCGAAATGAAGCAGGTTTCTGAGCGCATCAAGCAGTTGGACGAGCGTATCACCGCGTTCGATTCCCGCCAGCGCGAACTGTTGCTAACCATTCCCAACGTTCCACACTCTTCGGTTCCCGTGGGCTCCAGCGCTGCTGATAACAAGGAAGTGCGCTGTTGGGGCGCGCCGCCAAAATTTGATTTTCAGCCGAAACCGCACTGGGAAGTGGGCGAGCGCGCGGCCATCCTGGATCTGGAAGCCGCCGCCAAAATCACGGGCGCGCGGTTCGCGGTCTACAAAGGTTGGGGGGCCCGCCTCGAGCGCGCCTTGGCAAATTTCTTCCTCGACGTGCACACCCGCGAGCATGGTTACACCGAAATTCTTCCCCCCTTTGTGGTGAACAGCACCTCGCTCACGGGCGCCGGCCAGTTGCCAAAATTTGCCGCCGATCTATTTCACCTGGAAGGCACGGACCTCTGGCTCACCCCTACGGCCGAGGTTGAGCTTCACAATCTGTATCGCGACCAGACCATTCCTGAGGAAAAGCTGCCCGTTAACGTCACGGCCTGGACGGCTTGTTTCCGTTCCGAAGCTGGAGCGGCTGGGAAAGACACGCGCGGCATCCTCCGCCAGCACCAATTTCAAAAAGTTGAACTCTTCAAGTTCACGCATCCGGAGAAAAGCTACCAGGAACACGAAGCGCTAACCAGAAATGCCGAAGCTATTCTTCAGAAACTTGGGCTGCACCATCGCACCATGCTGCTTTCGACCGGCGACATGGGTTTTGCTTCCGCGAAAACCTACGACCTCGAAGTTTGGCTCCCATCGAGCAACGAGTTCCGAGAAATTTCTTCCTGCTCGAATTGCGAAGCCTTTCAAGCGCGCCGCGCGGGCATTCGCTTCAAACCAAAAGGCGGCGGAAAAAGCGATTTCGTGCACACGTTAAACGGTTCGGGCCTTGCCGTGGGACGCACCTGGATTGCAATTGTCGAGAATTATCAACAGGCCGACGGCTCGATCCTCATTCCCGAAGTTCTCCGCCCATACATGGGCATTGATCGCATTCCCGGGGCTAAATAGTGTCTTTTCAAGCCACTCCGAGAGCTTTTGGTGCTTTTTCATCAATAAGCCGCTCAAAGCTGCCCGTCTTCTTGTAAGTCATTGATATATAAACAGTTACTTATAAAATGCACGATCGAAGAGACTTCCGAGGGCTATCCCCGCCTGCCGCAACCTCTTGAAATTACGTGTTTTTGTTTGACTACCGCTTTTCGCCTTTCATACACTCACTTCACTGGGACTCAGGGGGTACCAGCGCTGTAGTCGAGTCTTTGGCACCCATGACCTTCTTGGCGCGCATTTTCCGATTTTTGTTTTGGCTGCTCGTAATTTCCTGGAGCGTGTCGCTGCTTCGTCGCGCTTTCGGTTCGCTGCTGCAAAATGCTGGTTCAGGCTCGCGACAACCCGGCGATGCATCCGGCTCCGCGCAAACTGCCAAAACTGCGCGCCGGTTGGTGCGCGACCCGGTTTGCGGCATGCATGTAGACGAGTCGCTTTCAATTCCCATGCGCGAGGGCGACGAAGTGTTACATTTCTGCTCCATGGCTTGCCGCGATGCGTATGTTGTTAGTTCCAAAAAGTTTGCAGCACACGGCTGAAAAGCTTTCCGTGGATTGACCGAAGGGTGGACCGCAAAACGAATCAGGATTAGGACGCACAAGTGATAACTCAAACAGAGGAAAGGACCGACGCCGATGGCCACGGTCGCAAAACCGACAATTCCAGGTAAACAGATCGGCGCACCGCCGATGGTGCCGCGCATTGCTCCGCGCGAGGACCTCAACCCCTTCCGCATCGCACAAATTCAATTCGACATGGCGGCGGAGTTTTTGAAGCTCGATCTCGGCCTGCGCCAGATCCTGCGCACCCCGAAGCGCGTGCTGGAAGTATCCCTCCCGACGAAAATGGACAACGGCCAGGTAAAAGTTTTCACCGGCTATCGCGTGCAGCACAACATCTCTCGCGGACCCGGCAAAGGCGGCATTCGTTACCACCCCAACGTTACGCTTGACGAAGTGAAGGCCCTGGCCGCGTGGATGACCTGGAAGACCGCCACGGTCAATGTTCCCTTCGGCGGTGCCAAAGGCGGGGTCATCTGCGATCCCAAGCGCATGTCCAAGAGCGAACTCGAGCGTATGACCCGCCGCTACGCCAGCGAGATTCTCCCGCTCATCGGCCCCGCGCAGGATATTCCCGCGCCGGACATGTACACCGACGCGCAAACGATGGCCTGGATCATGGACACGTACGCCATGACGATCGGCCATGCGGCGCACGGTGTGGTCACGGGCAAACCGGTTTCCATCGGCGGTTCCGAGGGACGCGGCGAAGCCACCGCCCGCGGCTTGCTCTATGTTGTCGAAGAAGCCTGCAAGGTCAAAAAGATCCCGCTGCGCGGCGCGAGTGTCGCCATCCAAGGCTTTGGCAACGCCGGGGCCACGGCCGCGCGGCTGTTCGCCGAGAAGAAAGCGAAAATCGTCGCCCTCAGTGACACCCGGGGCGGCGTTACTAACTCGCGCGGCATCGACCCCATGAAAGCCATCCGCTATAAGGAGCGAGCCGGCACCGTGGTGGGCATGCCCGGCGCGTCCCGCATCAGCAACGACGAACTATTGACCATGAAGTGCGACATTCTGGTTCCCGCCGCCCTTGAAAACGTCATTACGCTGCATAACGCCGAAGCGGTCAAAGCCCGCATCGTCGCCGAAGCCGCCAATGGCCCCACCACCCCGCACGCCGACGAAATCCTGGCGCGCCGCGGCATCACCGTGCTGCCGGATATTCTCGCCAATGCCGGCGGGGTCACGGTCAGCTACTTCGAGTGGGTGCAGAACCAGGAAGGCCTCATGTGGGACGCCGACGAGGTCAATGCCCGCTTGCAGAAAGTTATGGTCCGAGCCTTCCACGAAATGGTGGAGACCATGCGCAAGCACCACGTTCCGCCGCGGGCCGGCGCCATGATTCTGGCCGTCGGCCGCGTCGCCGAAGCCACCCTGGTCCGCGGACTATTCCCATAACCGCTTAGCGCTGCGCCCCTTCCTGTGACTTAGGGCTGGTTCCAGGTGGCACCATAGGTGTCTCCAGCTCCAATGCACCGGACGGCCTTGTCGGGGGGAGAAATCGCGCAGTTGTCTCGAGTGATGCTGGCCTCCTTGAAGCGTCCGCTCCAGCAGTCGCAGGGGAATTCCTCGAAGTTGGCTCTGCCGTGCAGCACAAATGTCCACGTCGTCCGCCATGATCTTGGCCAGTGCGTGGCCGTCGTGCCTCGCCCGGGCGTCCCGAGAAAGCCTGCGGAAGTCTGCCGACGGCTTCCTGGTCAGCTTTGCGCTGGGCGTTTGCGCCCACGGTGAAAAAAGAAATAAATAAGGAACAGTGCGCTCAAAAAAGGTTTCATCTTTCGCTCCTCCCGCTGCGTTTAAGCGAAGATCCACCAGCCATGACCGATTGCGCATCGCGATCGTTCGATCCTGCCGAGAAATTTTTCAATTTTTCTCTTGCGCTAGAAAAAATCTGCGCGTACATTCGCAATTGCCGGCGTGTTCCGGAGCCGCGGGAGAAAAAATTCCTCCAGCGCAGACGGACGCAGCCGGCACTTTTCGCTTGGAGCGAACATTTTTCGCGAAACGCGGTAAACCGCGAAGCCGCGAAAGAGAATCTAAGCAAGAGTGGAAGGCAAGCCGCCTCGGAAAGAAGCCTTGATCGAAGCCACTTGATGCAAAGAAGTTAGGATGGGAAAGAAGAAGGAAAAATGACCAACGGGCACAACGGCCACGGCGCTCCGCCGATTCTCTTATCCATCGCGGGATTCGATCCCTCCTGCGGCGCGGGAACGGGCGCGGACCTGAAGACTTTTGCGGCCCACGGCTGCTACGGCGTAGCGGCTATCACCTCGCTGACCGTCCAGAACACCCAGGGAGTCGAAACGGTCCACAATACGCCGAGCGCCGAGCTGCGCGCGCAGCTCGAAGTGCTGGCCAAGGACTGCGGTATCGCCGCCGTGAAAATCGGCATGCTCGGCAACCGGGGCAACGCGGCCACCACCGCCGAGTTCCTTGACGCCCACAAATTCGCCCACGTGGTTCTCGACCCGGTGTTCAAGTCTTCCAGCGGCGCCGAACTTCTGGATGCGGGCGGAATCAAGTTTGTCGCCTCAGAAATGCTCAAGCGCGCCAGCGTGATCACGCCCAACATCCCCGAGGCGGAAGTTTTGACCGGGCTAACCATTAAAGAGCAAGCGGATATGGAAGCCGCGGCGCGCAAGCTTGTTGAGATGGGCGCTCGCGCCGTCATCGTGAAGGGCGGCCACATGGACCGCGCCGTGGACATTTTGTTTGAAGGCGGCGAAATGACTCACCTTGCCGCAGACAAAGTGAAAATCGAGAACACCCATGGGACCGGCTGCGCTTTTTCTTCCGCGCTTGCCGCGCAACTGGCTTCAGGCCGGTCGCTGTTCGAAGCTGCCGCGCTGGCCAAGACTTACGTCACCAAAGCTATCGAGAAGGGTTTCGCCATCGGCAAAGGCCGCATTCCCCTCGATCATTTCTACCGCCAGCGCACCGAGCCCCCGCTGCGCGGCATCCACGAAGTGCCGCAGCACGGCCTGCATCCCGCCGCCGAACCCGCAACCCACTAAAAACGCACCCCGGGAAAACAATTCGTCCAACTGGTTCTGCGGCGTCCCTTCAGGATTCTGAAACTTGGAGATTGCCTAGTTTTTATGGACCATCCGCCCGGCAACGATTGTGGCCATCGGCCCACCTTTGAACTTCTTCCCATCGAATGGCGAGTTCCGCGATTTACTTGAGGAGTCCTCGACGTTGTACGTCCAGGTGCGATCCATTGAAAAAACCGTGAGATCCGCCGGCCGTCCCGCGGCAACCTTGCGTTCCATTCCCAGAACCTGGGCGGGACCCGTCGTAAACAGCTCGACCATCCGCATCAACGAAATCCTTCCCAAATCTACCAATTGCTCGAGCGCAAGCGCCAAGGCAGTTTCGAATCCCAAAATCCCAAACGGCGCCCGGTCGAACTCCACATCCTTGAGCGCCGCCTGATGCGGCGCATGATCCGTTGCAATGGCATCCACCGTGCCATCCGCCAATCCCTCAAGCAGTGCAGTCCGGTCCTCGCGCGCTGCCAGCGGCGGATTCATCTTGAACCGCGAATCGTAAGTGACATCCTCGTCAATCAGCGTGAAGTGGTGCGGCGTCACTTCGCAGCTGACGCGCAGGCCTTGTGATTTGGCCCAGCGCACTTGCTCGAGCGAAGCCTTCGTCGAGAGATGCGCGATGTGCAGCCGCGCGCCGGTCAATTCCGCCAGCTGCACGTCGCGCGCCACGCAAACCGCCTCCGCCGCCGCCGGCATCCCCCGCAGCCCGAGCCGCGTCGAAGTCACGCCCTCGCGCATTACCGCGCCTGTCGCGAGCGAAACATCTTCGGCATGCTCCATCACCGGCAAATCCAGCGACCGGCAATAATCCATCACCTGTCGCGCCAGTTTGGCCGTGGCAATGGGCTTTCCATCGTCTGACACCGCCACGACCCCGGCATCTTTCATGCCCGCAATTTCCGAGATGGCTTCGCCCTTGCTCCCCATCGACGCCGCGCCAATCGGCCACACGCGCACGCTTCCCGTTGCCTGTGCGCGGTCCAAAATGAAGCGCGTCACCGAGGCATTGTCATTTACGGGTTTCGTGTTTGGCATGCAGCAAACCGCGGTGAAGCCTCCGCGCGCCGCCGCCCGCGTCCCGGTCTCGATGGTTTCCGACGATTCCTGGCCGGGCTCGCGCAGGTGCGCATGCAAGTCAATAAACCCCGGCGCAACAATCAGGCCTTGCGCATCAAATACCTCGGCTCCGGCCGCCGCAATCTTCCCTGGGGGCGCAACCTCCTTTATCTTTTCGCCGTCCACCAACACGTCCAGCGCCGCATCGGTCTTGCTTGCCGGGTCGATCACCCGCCCGTTCTTAATCACCAGCATTTGCGGATTCCTTGGTCTTCTTGCTGCTTTCCTCTGAGGGCGCGGCTCTGGCTTCCAGGGCCGGATGGGCGCCGCTTTCCGAGGCCCCGGCTATCACCAGGTACAAGATAGCCATGCGCACGGCCACGCCATTCGTCACCTGATCGAGCACGCACGACTGCGGCCCATCGGCCACGTCCGGCGTAATCTCAATCCCGCGATTGATGGGCCCGGGATGGAGCACAATCGCGTTGCGATGCGCGCGCCTCAGTCGCTTGGCATTCAATTGATACAGCAAAATGTAGTCGTTTGCGGAAAGCGGAGGATCGTTCAGCCGTTCGGTCTGCACGCGCAGCATGATAATGACGTGGGCGTCCTCCAGAGCTTCTTCCATCTTGTAAACGCAGCGAATCGGAACACCCGGAGCGATCTTCTCAAGCTCCCGCGGAACCCAGATCGATGGCCCGCACAAGGTGAACCGGCAGCCGAATTTTCCCAGCAGATGAATGTTCGAACGCGCCACGCGGCTGTGCAGAATATCCCCAAGGATCGTCACGTTCAGGTTTTCCATGGTCCCCAGCCGGTCGCGAATGGTCAGCGCATCCAACAGCCCCTGCGACGGGTGTTCGTGCGTGCCGTCACCGGCATTCACCACGGGAATGTCCAGGTGCCGGGCCACATAATCCGCCGCGCCCGACGCCGAATGCCGCATCACAAAGCAATCCGGCTTCATGGCGTTCAGGTTGAACGCCGTGTCCAGCAGCGTCTCCCCTTTCTTGATACTGGAGGCCTCCGCCTGCAGGTTCATGGTGTCCGCGCCCAGCCGGGCCGCCGCGGTTCCAAAGCTGATCCGCGTGCGCGTCGAATTCTCGAAAAACGCCAGCGCCACCGTTTTGCCGCGCAGGGTGGCCAGCTTCTTCAAAGGATGCTTCTGGATTTCCTGAAAAGGTTTGCTTTGATCAAGAAGAAATCGAAGTTCGTCCGCCGTGAGCGGTTCGAGAGCGAGCAGATCGCGGAAGCGGTAGGTCAATGTCCTCCAGATTTTAGCAGGCTGCAGAAAAATTGCACAACTTGTCATTCTGAAACCACGCAAGCGGCAGGCCCGAGGAATCTGCTTGTTCTCGCCTCCCCGGACGATGACCTTCGTTGAAACCGCCAAAACTATTCCACGCGGTCGACCAACACCACGCGCTCTTCCTTGTCAACCTCTCGCAAGCGTACTTCGATAATTTCCGTCTCGCTGGTCTGCACCTGCCGCCCCGTGTACTGCGCCTCAATGGGCATCTCGCGATGCCCGCGGTCGATGAGCACGCACAGCCTCACGCGCTTCGGCCGTCCCAAGTCGAAAATCCCGTTCATCGCGGCGCGAATCGTCCGCCCTGTATACAGTACGTCGTCCACCAGCACCAGGTCCATATTGTCGACCCCGAACGGAATGTCTGAAGAGCGCAGCACCGCCTGCGGCGCCACTTTCGATAGGTCATCCCGGTACAAGGTAATGTCCAGGATCCCCACTGGCACGTTCACGCCGTCGATTCCGCGCATGGCCTGCGCGATCCGTTGCGCCAGCGGCACGCCACGTCGCACGATACCGATCAACGCAAGGAGCTTCGTTCCGCCACTTTTTTCGACAATTTCGTGCGCCAGCCGTTGCAGCGTGCGACCGATTTCCTCCGCCGACATCAATTGTGCTTTTTCGACGATCCGCATGGGTCGCGTAATCCTATCATTGGTGGCCGCCGGGCGGTCAAATCGCCTTGGATACCTTTGGATACCAAACGGTCGGGCGCGTAAGACGCCCAACCGAATCACAAGCTTGGAATTAACCGAAGCGCCGCAACGGGACGTGATAAACTCCGCCGTCGGACTCCGGAGGAGCAATCGACATGTCACTTTGGAAAACGGGATCACCTAGCCCCGGAATTTCACCCAAGCCTACCGAGCCGAGCGACGTTCACCAGTTTTCATACAGAGCCTGCCTGCCCAGGCAGGCGCAGCAACGGACCTGTTTTTCGCTGATCTCCGGCCTCCTGGCATTTCTTGCTGGTTTCCCGCCGCTCGTCCAGGCACAATGCGCGCTTCCCGCGACCTCCACTCGCGCCGCCAAATCCACCCCATCCGCTTCCAGACCAAGACTTGTCGTCCTTCTTGTCGTAGATCAAATGCGCGCTGATTATGTCGACAAATTCCGTTTCCAATGGACCGGCGGCCTCCGGCGCCTCGTCGACCAGGGCGCGTGGTTCCGCAACGCCGCCTATCCCTATTCCGCTACGGAAACCTGCGCCGGTCACGCTACCGTTTCCACCGGAGCATTCCCCGCCACCCATGGCATGATCGCTAACGGCTGGTGGGACCGCGAAACGAAAAAGCCGGTCACTTGCACCGCAGATCCTAACGTGAAAAACGTCGGCTACGCCGGCACTAGCCCCCAAGGTGGCGATTCCGCGTGGCGCATGGCGGTGCCTTCGTTTGCGGAAGAATTGAAATTCCAAACCGGCGGCGCGACGCGCATCGTGACCTTCTCCCTCAAAGCGCGCGCTGCCCTCACCATGGCCGGTCACAAAGCCGATGCCGCCACTTGGTTTGACAGCGGCGCTTGGGTCACTTCAAGCCCCTACGGTGTCGAGACTTTCATCGCGGACCAAGCCAAGGCGCATCCCCCGAAAGCCGACTATGGCAAGACCTGGGCTTTATCCCTCCCTAAAAGCTCTTATTGGTACGGCGAGAAAGCCCTCGGCGCCGTTCCACCGGATGGGTGGGACCTAACTTTTCCTCATCCATTGCGCGGAAAAACCGGAGCAGCCGAGCCGGACAATACGTTCTATAACCAGTGGGCGAGCAGCCCCTATGCGGACACAGCTCTGACGGAACTTGCGGAAAAGGCCGTTGACGCTTTGCATCTGGGCAGTGCCAAGGGAACCGATTTTCTCGCTGTCAGCTATTCCAGTGTGGATTACGTTGGCCATGAATTCGGCCCGCGCAGCTGCGAGATTCAGGACATTCTTATTCGCCTCGACAAAGATGTCGGCAACCTCCTCGCGCATTTAGATCAAAAAGTCGGCCGCGGCAATTACATCGTTGTGCTTACTGCCGACCACGGGGTAGCTCCAGTTCCTGAAGATATGCAAACTACCGGCGCTGACGCAGGTCTTCTCCATTTGCCCGAACTTCAGGACAAAATTGAAAAAGCCCTTGAGGCTTTGCAGTACCCGAAGCCTGCCGTGGCGCTTGTCAACGGCGGCGACATCTACTTTGCCCCCGGCGTTTACGACAAGTTGCTCCACGATCATGCCGCCATGCAGACGGTCATGGACCTAGCTATGTCGCAACCCGGCGTCGCGGCCGTCTATGACGCTGAAGAATTAAAAGGTCGCCCCGCCACGCAAAGCCCAGTGCTCCGGGCCTTGGCTCTTAGCTATTTTCCGGGGCGCAGTGGCGACCTTTTCATCGTGCCCAAACCCTACTGGCTGCTGGATGGTGCGCCTGCGGGAAAACCACGCACGTCCGGCACCAGCCACAACTCGCCCTACCGTTACGATCAGCATGTGCCCGTTCTGCTGATGGGCTATGGCATCCAGCCCGGCGAATATTTTCAGTCCATTACCCCTGCGGACATCGCTCCTACGCTCGCCGCCCTCTGTGGCATCACCCTCGCTCCTCGCGACGGGCAAATCCTCTGCGAAGCCCTGAACCGTTCGCAGCTCGCAACCAGCGCAGTTAGGCGAGCGGTCGCGCCTTCCTCGAGCCATTAGAGTTACCAAGCATCAGCTTGCCTGACGGCTCCGGAGGGGCACGTGACCGAGATTCTAGGTTCGTGCTATTCTGCCTCGAGTGACCCCCGCCCGTGCGGTAGATCTAAGCGTGCAAATTGGCGCGTTGCGCCTGCGGAATCCTATTCTCGCCGCCAGCGGCGCCTTCGGTTACGGCCTCGAATTCAACCACCTCGTCAACCTGAACCGCCTCGGTGGCTTCGTCACCAAGGGCCTTTCCCGGGAGCCTATCGAAGGCGCACCCCCACCGCGCCTGTACCCTACCCCCTCCGGGATGTTGAATGCCGTAGGACTCCAAAACGTGGGGGTACGTGCCTTTGTAGCTGAAAAACTCCCAGCACTGCGAAATTTCGATACGGCAGTCATCGCCAACGTCTTCGGTTACACCCTCGAAGACTATGTCGAGGTGATTCGGGTTCTCGAAAGTGCCGAAGGATTGGCAGGCTATGAACTAAATATCTCCTGCCCAAACGTGAAAAACGGGGGTAGGCAGTTCGGTAGCGACCCCACGCTGGTCTCCGAAGTGGTCGGGGCAGCCCGTAAAGCAGCCACCGGTCGTCCCCTCTGGGTCAAACTCTCCCCCTTGGTTACAGACATAGGGCTTATCGCACGGGCCGCCGAAGAGGCGGGAGCGGACGCCCTGACAGTGGCAAATACTTATCCCGCAATGGCCTTGGACTTCCACTCCGGAAAGTCTCGGTTGGGTTCACCGACCGGGGGGCTCTCCGGCCCGGCCATTAAACCCATCACTTTGAGGCTAGTCTGGGAGGCGCGGAAGGCGATTCAGTCACCTATTATAGGTCTGGGAGGGATCGAGACGGTAGACGACGTGCTTGAATACCTCTCCGTAGGCGCGTCGGCTGTACAGGTCGGGACGGCCACTTTTGCTGACCCTAGGGTCAGTGAGAGGCTGGTCGAGGCCCTTACGAAGGTCCTAGAACGAGATAAAGTGTTTACTTTGAATGAGATAGTAGTAAATTTCGAGGCAGAAAACGATTGACATAACGACCCCTTTCTGCTACACTTTTTTGGAGTTGGTTGCAAAAAACACACACTATGAGACATCGACTCTTCATGATCTGGGCTGCGCTCCGCTGGGTGCTTCTCATGTTCCTCATCGCTCCGGTGATGGAGGCCCCCCTGGTAGCGCACCTAAGCCAGTCGATTAAGCCGATTAAGACCTGGACCGGCAATGCCAGTTGGTATGGACCCGGGTTCAATGGGCGCAAAACCGCCAATGGCGAGATGTTCTCGACCGAAGCCTTGACGGCGGCCCACCCGAACCTGCCCTTCGGTTCTCTGGTTCGCCTGGTAAATCCCCGCAACGGCAAGTTTGTACTTGTACGTATCAACGACCGCGGCCCCTACCAAGAGGGGCGCGAAATTGATGTATCCTACCGGGTAGCCCGCAACCTTGATCTTATTCACGCGGGCGTGAGCCAGGTCCGGCTCGAGCTCATGCAATTGCCTCAAAAGCGTTGACCCTGAAGGAGGTCGGGGTCACTTATGACCCAGACCACCTTCGATGCGCACCCCCGCAGCAGCCTAATTGTTGCGCTCGATTTCGACTCCTTATCTTCCGCCGCCAAATTTGCCGAGCAGATTGCCGATCTTGTCGGCTTGTTCAAGATCGGCAACCAGCTTTTTACCGCCGCCGGTCCCGAAGCGGTCAAAGAAATCGCTCGGCTCGGCTCAGGCGTCTTCCTCGATCTGAAGTATCATGACATTCCGAACACCGTTGCCGGCGCCGTGCTCTCCGCAGCGGGGATGCCCGGCGTGCAGCTGCTCAATGTCCACGCGCTTGGCGGCAAAGGCATGATGGAAGCTGCGGCACAGGCCATCAGCGCCGGAGTGCCCATGGGCGCGGACCGCCCGCGTTTGCTCGCCGTGACCATTCTCACCAGTATGGACCACAAAACCATGAAAGAAGTCGGCGTGGGCGGGACGCCCAAGTCGCGAGTGGTCAAGCTCGCGCTCCTTGCCAAACAAGCCGGTGTAGACGGTGTGGTCGCCTCGGTTCAAGAAGCCAAAGCCATTCGAAAGGCTTGTGGCGACGGTTTTCTGATTGTCACTCCTGGCGTGCGCCCGAAAGATTCCGACCTAGAGCCTTCCGCCGACGATCAAGCGCGTAAAGCTACGCCGAGGGAAGCGATTCGCGCGGGCGCCGATTTTCTCGTCGTGGGCCGGCCAATTCTCGCCGCCGCCGACCCGCGCGCCGCCGCGCAATCGATGGTCGACGAAATCGCCGCCGCAAAGTAGCTGGCCCGGTTTGACCCCTGAATCTTTCCTCCGGTAGCATCCAGGTGGTGGGGAGTTTTTCACCACAACCATGGCTACTGCCACCGAGACAGCCGCAACGAAAAGCGTCATTGTTGGCACGGCCGGGCACATCGATCACGGCAAGTCCGCGCTGGTCGAAGCCCTGACCGGCACGCATCCCGACCGCCTCGAAGAAGAAAAGCGCCGCGGCATCACCATCGATTTGGGCTTCG